>Ga0126343_10000250_pt1 | contig 18756 bp, 18 predicted proteins | sample Cyp2metagenome_FD_92531 | JGI IMG/M metagenome (GOLD analysis project Ga0126343, IMG submission 92531) | Coral microbial communities from Lord Howe Island, Old Settlement Bay, Australia - Cyphastrea 2 metagenome | ecosystem: Host-associated > Invertebrates > Cnidaria > Coral ...
AGGATGAACGTCCTTCGACAGGCTCAGGATGAACGTCCTTCGACAGGCTCAGGATGAACGTCCTTCGACAGGCTCAGGATGAACGTCCTTCGACAGGCTCAGGATGAACGGAGTGTGGTGGTATTTTGTGTTCACCACTAACCTTAAGCACCAATTCGGGTAGTTCAATACATCAATGACCGATCCAGATTTTAACATCCAAAGCCTGTATTCGGCTTTTCAGAAAGCTTATGAAAGCGTTATGTCTGGCGGCGAGTCCTTTTCGGGTGGCTGCGCGCCAAAAGATGCTGTAGCATTCGGGCATCACCTTAAACAGGCGGTACCAAACTGTCGTCTAAACAGCTCAACGTCATGTGATCAGGTTGAATTCCACAACCCATTCAGCAACCCCTGTTTTAAAAAAGTGCCGGTTACTGTTCTTTACTCCCGAGACCTCTGTCTTGCCCCCGCCACTGACTTACGTACAAAATCAGAAATGCCGCCACACTCCTGTAGCAGCAATCAATCAGAAATAAAAATCATGCACGTCTGGGGCATGGCTGTGGGAAAAAATCCCGACTCTGTTGACGACAACTCAGGTAATATGGAGATACACCAAACAGTTCCAACTCAGGAAACCCCCGGGCATCCGGGAGCTGTGGCCATACGAGCGAATCGGGAAAGAACAGCATGCATCAATGAGTATGCTCAAAACCCGTCAATGAAGACAACTGACGATAAAGCCTCTCGGTTGGAGCGCCGAAGGGCGCGGAAGCGCTACTGGAGTGATCCCATTTACGCGGAGCGCCAAAGGGTGCTCCAAAGGGAGCGTCGCAAAGACCCTGCTTACGCGAAGCGCGAAAGAGAACGCAAAAGAAAGTATCGCCAAAATCCTGCTTACAGAAAGCGTGAAAGGGAGCGCGCAAAAGAGCGTTACAAGGATCCCATTTACGCAGAATCGCAAAGAATTTATATAAGCACTTACAAGAGAATTAAAAAACAAACCTCCAACAAGAAACAAGCTTCAAAGTTAGCTTCAATCGCAAGGGAGCAGTTTTTCAGTGAACATCACGCGCTCTCCCCGGGACAAGTTAGCTTCAATCACAAGGGAGCAGTACATTCGGTCGGTCAACCTGGGGTTCGCAACGATAGTAGCACTCTGATAGCAGGCTATGGGCGTCTTGTTTTTTACTCTGGTTTCTCACCGCTCAGGCCGCCGGTCATATCCGAAGGTCCGGGCGATGCAGATCATCCCGAACCCCGGCTTTGCACGAACGGTTTATAAATCGAGAAACTTCTGCCACCCAAGCAGCAGCCTTTTAAAGTCATCCAGCCCGCAATGGCTCATGGATTCATGATCGTAATAATCGAGCTGTGCCAGCACATCGCAACCTTCAAGCGACACCGGCATGGTCGACTCAGACTCCAGCAGCGCTGCGCTGATGGCCACACCGTCCCGGGTCAGGTGGAGGCGGTAGTCAGTACCATCATCAAAGTACTCCCAGCGCTGCCCTTTCTCCAGGCTATCAATGACTTGCAGTAAATGCTCCAGCTGTTGGTTATTGCTGCCAAGCTCATCGGTAAGCCAAAAGCCGATGGCTTCATGGTCCATGGAAAATTGTGCTTCAGGTTGGCCAGCGAAATTACGCTGGAAGTGATAGTCCATAGATAATCGTCGTCTAAATATCCGGATGGAGAGGGGATTGCAGCCTTATTGTATAAAAATCAACCCGCTTTCCAATAAGTAGTTCAGCCAGATATTTGCCAATAATTCACACAACAATGGGCTGATGGATATATCCGGGCGGGGAAAATGCGGATTTGTCGGCTTCAGGCCCGGGGTCACCGACGTAAGCCGGCACAGCAGCAGAAAACGCGCTGCCAGAACCATCGGTCAAGAAAGGGGCTTTTGGCCAGCGTCAGCCTGCACCATGCCACGCAACACCTGACGAATATTGACATCCTGAGGCGAAAAGATGCGTTGCAAAACGGCAATGGCGTGGTGCGGCGCTGCCTTGCCGCACATAAACAGGTCGAAGGCAGCAAAGGCGCGCTCTGGCCAGGTATGAACACTGATGTGGGACTCCGCCAGCAGTGCCACTCCGGAGATACCGCCATTAGGCTCAAAGTGATGCAGATGAATATGCAACAGTGTGGCACTGCACACAGTCACACACTCTTGCAAGGCAGCCCGCATCAGAGCCAGATCGTCCAACGAGTGGGCCTGCCACAAATCCACCAGCAGGTGATAGCCAGCAAAGGTATGACCACCGCTGCAAACAAAGTGATCCTCCGTGATCTGTGCAGGCTTGATGGCCTGCCAGCTACCGGCTCCTTGCAGTTGTCCTGATATGTTTGAGTGAGAGGACATGGCTCGCCCCTGTTGATCTGTTAACATCCGCCAACGCCGTTCTTTTACGCCGGACGTCTTACCCCTTCCCCGCGCCACCAGCTCTTATAAGGTAGACCGTCCACAAATAAGTGATGACTTTTTTACCATTTTCACTCACCGCCAGCTCCGGAGCTTAACTGAATACGGCAATGGTCGCATACTTGGCTGACTACACTGGCCGCCGCTGCCCGAATAGCCCGCATTTCACCGCAAGAAGGCGGGTCATCACCGGCATCCGTCAGTTCAATGTTGACCCACAACCAGCGCCCCAGCCAAATCATGCTGATGTCAATGCGTTGTCGGACATCACACTGGGCATGAATGGCATCCCGGGTGCGCGCCACCAGTGTCGGGCTGGCCACATCCTGCAACAGCAACTGGCGAAAATTTTTACGCAGCGTCTGTAATGGCAGACGAACCAGTACCAGCAACAGGGATATGGTCAGCAGTGAGTCGATGTAAGGCGTTACCGGGTGATCATTGCCAATCACACAGGCGATAAAAAAGGCGATTGCTGCAATTGCGCTGACTGCGGTATCGAGCAACCACTCCTGAAACTCAAAGTGGATCAGGGGTGAGAACCCGGTACGATGCACCATATACAAGACAGTAGTCGTTATACCGCCGATAATGGTGGAAAAAATCTCATAGACCAGCGCCAGATCGAACGCCGGCAGATACCCGCCACTGCACAGCGTCCTGACGGAGAGCACCATCAGCGTGGTGCATAAGCCGAGCAGAATGAAACCCTCAAGAATCAGCATCAACGGCTCCACGGTTGGCAGGCCGTAGGGACTTTTTGCCGAGGGCGGCCGCCTGACCAACCGTGATACCCGCACGTTGGCCATCATGGTCAGGGTACACAGCAACGAATAACTGCCATCAAGCAGTACCGCCTGAGAGCCGCTATACCACGCAACCAGAATGCCGCAGATACCAAAGAAGCATTCCAGCACAACGGAAAAACGCAAAATCTGCAGCTCGTTCAGCCATCGCCTTGGATGCATATGCTGGCTCATCAGGGAGTGTGTTTCAGAGTAACTGCATTTGTTATGAAGCTGTACGCTAATGACTCATGGGCCGTTGCCCGGGTTGTCATTGCCTGCACGGCCAGAGCCGGATTGCTGCTACCAGGCGTTGCTGCACTGCTCAGATTATCAACCATTGATTCGCCAGATACCTGCTACCAAAGTCAACCATGTTATAGCAAATCACTGCCAGCCCTGCCGCTTCACCCGTTACGCAGGCTCATTGACCCGAAACTGCAACGCCTTGAATGCTGCCACCACCTCCGGTGCGCAGTCTTTTAACTGCACCCGCAGCGTATTGAACTCCCTTCGTGTCGGATAGTGCTTGCGCAAGTCATCAAAAGCGTTGCGGCGCTCGGCTGGCTCATCCATCATCAAACGCTGACGCATGGCCGCATCGTCACGACGAATGTCGTAAATGGCACGAATGGCTGTGGCACAGGTGGTGGCAAAACAGCGCCCTTCAACAAATTTCAGCTGTTTCAATACCGGCAACGGAGTAATGGCCGGCAGGCGAACCCGGGCCGGCAGGCCGAAATACTGGCAAAACGCCTGGTATATCATCTGCGTACCGCGAATTTTGGCGTCCAGACTGTAACCGGCAATATGGGGCGTGGCCAGCGCTACTCGGGACATTAACTGCGGGTCGACATCAGGCTCAGACTCCCACACATCGAGTACCACTGCCAGATCATCCCGCTGGCTCAGGCACTGCTTCAGGGCGGTATTATTGATGACTGCCCCCCGGCCAGCATTGATCAAAATGGTGCCCGGCTTCATGGCCTGCAGTTGCGGCTCATCGATCAGGTAGTGGGTAGGATAAGGCCCGTCGGTGGTCAGTGGCGTGTGCAAACAAATGACATCCGAGCGTTGAATCAACTCATTAACGCTGTAGTACCTGTTGCCTGCCTGTGTATCCTTAACCGCCAGCAGCGGGTCGCAGGCACACACGTCAACTCCCAGGCGCTCCATGGCCTGAAATAACCGGCCACCCACCTGCCCCTTGCCAATAATGCCAACCCTCCGCCCGGCCAGGGCAAAACCCTGCCATTGCGCCAGAATATCCAACGCCGCCAATACGTACTCGACAACGGCTGTGGCATTACAGCCAGGCGCATGACTGAAAGCAATCCCCCGGGCAGCCAGGTACGCCTGATCAACATGGTCAAACCCGGCGGTTGCCGTGGCCACAAACTTCAGCGCGCTGTGCTCAACCAGTTGCCGATTCACCGATGTTACCGAACGCACCAGCAGTGCATCGGCATCGCGCAAATCCTCCGGTGAAATCGCGCGCCCCGGCCTGGCAATTACCTCCCCCATACCCCCAAAGCACTCGTGGAGCAAAGGGATGTTTTCATCAGCAACTATTTTCATCACATTATTCACTGCTGTGTTTTCGTTAACGCTCAACCAAAAGGCTGAAAATAATAAGCCGGCTATGGTATACCAAAGACAGAAAAGCGCTAACTCTGCCACCGTCGGTGATACCAGTGACCATGACCTGCCCGGCACGAACATCAGTGCTGTTTGCCCTGCTGATGGCGCTTTTTGCCTGCTCTCAGCGCTCAGCACCGGAATACTTTCTTGACCAGTACATAACCCGGCTCAGCCGGGTCACCGCCATCGACGCGCCCCTCCCTGAGCTGGCCGCGCCCACCTTGCCCTCGCTCAGACTGCGGGCCTACCCAATGCCGGATATCCGCCTGAAAGCATTGGAAGCCATAGACCTGCTCAAATGCCCAACCCTGAGCCAGGCCATCGCCTACCGCAACAGCAGCCTGGGCAAGCAAATGCTGCCCTCAGTACATTACTTCCATGAAAAAAAGCTGCTGTTATTAATCCCGCAATGCATCAACACCTTGCAAACTGATGCGCAGGATAAGCGCCATGACCAGATTATCAGCCGGCTGCACGAGGTGCTCAGCGAGAAGCAGGCTAACTTGCCTGCCGTGGAGTGGAACCTGCTGTTTGCCAATACGGAGTTCAGCCAGCAACTGAGCAGTCAGGGCCGGTCGCTGCCGACGTCCGGTTCAGACGGTTTTCAGGGCACCCGTGAGGCGCTGGCTTATCTGGTTCGCCTTCTGCCCGAGCGCACCCTGGCAGCCCCTTACACCCTCAGCAATCTTGAAAATCACTTGCAACAAGTGTCTGCCTCGCGCTATCTCGGCCAGCAGATACATTCAGCGACGCTGCTGAGCCGGGCGCTGAACCACGCCGCCAGCATCCTGGAACAGCGACTGCACCATGGATCGATTTGCCAGGGCAACCAAAACAGTGAGCAGCAGCGGTTATACAACGTCTTTCAGTTGTTTTACCGGGATCAAATCCAGCCCTACCTCACCCGGGTTCACCAACAAGGCTCAGCCATTGCTCACGACTGGCAACAGTTGCTGGCCCACCTGCCGCCACCGCCGACGCCAGCCATGGCTCAATACTTGCAAGCGATCGTAGGAAACGACGCCTTGCAGCAGAGCATCACCCGCCACACGACAGTGTGGCAGAGGATTTTTGACCAGTGTGGAGCTTTGCCCGGTGTGAGATGATCGAGTGGAGCGCCCGGTCACCTGACATATCCCGGGTTCGGCAAAATGGCTGGCCTGGGCTATGCTGTCTTGCGATATCGCGACTCGGAGTCGAACCAAAATGCTCCCCTGCGCCTCACACTCAGGCTTGGCGTCGGCTGCGGGCCGGCAGAACCCTGCGGACAGCGCACCGGGTTCCGGGCTTGCATTGCGTGAAAGCACCCAGCCGACGGGCAGGACCGTTGTCGACGGCCCAGACATCAACCATCGCAAGACGACTCTCCCTACGACTGCCGCCGGATATAACCAGAGCATTCAGCCCAACTGGTTGCACTATCTGGATGATGCCCAGACCATTCGGGATGAGCTGCTGCAACTCACCGCACTCGGTGAGGCAATGCCTTTACTACTGAGCAAAGTTCCTGCCAGTATCAGGGGACCACTGTTAAACCATTTTCCAACATTAAGACGGCGCCTGGATGTGCCTGATATTCTCGGTTCTGATTCACAAGCCGCGGCCCAGTTTGCGGCGGTTTGTCACAACACGGCTTCTCCCGGTGATTCCCAGAGCTTTCTTCGAACCCTGGAACGGGAGTTCACTTGGTCTCAGTCACTCAAACCCATGAGCCGGGCAGAGCTGGCCAACACCCTGTGCAAGCACGCCGATAAGTTGCTCAAGCGGTTATTCAGTGATTCAGGGCTGTTCCCATCGTCAATGGAAACCACCGCTTCTGTTTGCCAGTTTCTGGTCAGTCATGGGATTTATCCGGCCATTATTCATCGACTCTCCTCGCCGTCAGACCAACGCAGAAATTTTATGATGATCCCTGCACGGGACGATTTTTTGCTCATCACCCGCCATTGCCCGAGTCCGAGGCACTACGTTTCCAATCATGATCTGATGGTGCTTGGCCACAGCGGTATGACTTGTGCCGATTTCATCACCAGGCATGTGAGGGCATTTCGCGATAGCCTGATGGGCATGCTGCAATTCACGTCCCATCCCGGACTGACGCAAACTTACCGCAGTGAAACCCTGGCCGCACGACTGCAGTGCTACGATGCCGAACCCGCTGACAAAGTGCTGAGTCAGGTCTCCTTTCTGGCAAGCGAGAAAGTGCAACAAACGGTCGCTCACTTCGATATTCACGAACTGGAGCTGGTTAAACTGATGCTCTCTTCCCCGGAAAACTCAGAGGGTAGCGACGATGAGCAAACGGATTAACAACCAACCACTGTTGCTTTTAGGGGAGTGGCAGACAAAAAATACCGCGAGATTCCGTTCATCCTGAGCCCGTCGAAGGATGCGGGCAGCACACGTCGACAGGCCCAGTGTGAACGGTGGTCCGGATCTATTTACTGCCCTTAGGGGTAGTCACGAAATAACTTCCGCATTTATGGAATCTGAACTCCGTTCGGACTGAGCTCGTCGAAGTCCGGTGACAACACCCTTCGACTTTGCTCAGGGTGAACGGAAACCGGGAAGTTATTTCGGGACAGATCCTAAAGCATTCGCCAGGCTGACATCGCCTGCTCTCTGGAGAGCGGCAAATCAACCATCGGTTGGGGATAGTCTTTGTCCAGAGTAATGCCCGCCTGTTCCAGCACTCGCTCCGGTGCCTCCCAGGGAGCAAACAAAAAGCGGTTGGGCAGTCTGGCCAGTTCAGGCACGTAGCGTCGTATATATGCCCCATCGGGGTCAAAACGCTTAGCCTGAGTGACCGGGTTAAAAATACGAAAGTACGGGGCAGCATCTGCCCCCGAACCGGCAACCCACTGCCAGCCGGCGGCATTGCTGGCCAGGTCCGCATCCACCAGACAGTCCCAGAACCACTGCTCGCCGTGGCGCCAGTGCTGGCCCAGGTTTTTCACTAAAAACGAGCCGGTAATCATCCGCACCCGGTTGTGCATAAAGCCGGTTTGCCATAACTCGCGCATGCCCGCATCGACCATGGGAATGCCGGTCATGCCCTGCTGCCAGCGCTGGCGCAGGGCCGGATCATCTTGCCAGGGGAAAGCATCAAATTTGGCCTGAAAATTTTTCTCCGGCAACGTGGGGAAGTGATAGAGCAGATAGTTGGAAAACTCCCGCCAGCCAAGCTCAGAATGGAAGCAGTCCAGATCGTCGTCAACGTCGGTAGCCGCATACCAGACCTGATTGGGCGAGATTTCACCAAAGTGCAGATGGGCCGACAACTGGGAAAAATTGCCCCGGGCCGGGAAGTCACGACCCTCCCGATACCCCGCCAACCCATTATACAAAAAGCCTTGCAGCCGAGCTGTGGCAGCTGCTTCGCCAATACCCAAACCGTGCTCTGTGCGGTGTTGGCAGAGCCGCTGATCCCAGCGTATTGGTGGCTCACCCACCAGGCCATGCTCCGGCAGCAGGTCAAGCTGATCAATCCCATTGCCCTCTTTAACAGCCACCAGCTCAAGCTTGGGCGGCACAGACAACGGCTCACGGGGTGGCTCACCAATCAGACACCCTTTGCGGTAATAGGGGGTAAAAACCTTGTAAGGTGTGCCGTCTTTTTTCAAAATCGTCCACGGCTCCCAGAGCAGCGCACCATTAAAACTTTTTGTTGTTACGCCAGCGTCGCCCAGGCTTTGCTTAATCTGCGTATCCCGCTGGATGCGCCACGGTTCATAACAACGATTCCAGTAAACGGCGTCAGCCTTATATTGGCACACCACGTCTGCCAGCACTGCCTTGGCATCACCCTGCCGCACCAGCAGATGCCCTTTCAGAGACTGATTCAATCGTTCCAGGCTATGATGCAGCCACCAGCGGCTGGCCCGACCGGCGGACCACACCCCGGCATTCTGGTCGTCAAGAATAAACAGCGGCAGTACCTGGCCACGGGCAGCCGCAGCAAACAAGGCGGGATTATCAGTCAGTCTGAGATCCTGACGAAACCAGTGTACCGTAACCATCTCATCTCCTTGCTGGTGCCTCAGAAGGGAATTTTCTCCCCATCCCAGGCAAACAAATAGCCACTGTCGCTTGGTGTCAGCCGATCAACAGTGGCCAGCAGATGCTCAGCAGCGTAAGCGGGCGTGAACAGCTGCCCTTCAGGAACACCGGCCTGAAACGGCTGGGACAGATTACTGGCCACAGTGCCGGGGTGCAGGGCAACGACAACCGACGATTTATTCCTTCGGGCCGTCTCAATGGCGAGATTTTTGATGATCATATTCATGGCGGCCTTGGAGGCGCGATAGGCGTACCAGCCGCCCATCTGGTTATCCTCAATACTGCCCACCCGACCGGTCAGAACAGCAAAGACATTTTTGCGATTCCTGGCCATCTTCGGCAGAAAGTAATGGGCCACCATGGATGGACCGGTGATATTGACGGCAAAAACCCGGGCAAAGTGATCCGGGTGAAAATCGCGAATGGATTTCTCCGGCTTCAGGTTCTCCCCCTCATGCAAAATACCCGTAGTCACCAGCACCATATCCAGAGGCTCGGTAATCTGTTCTGCTGCCCGGGCAATGCTCTGATCATCCAGTAAGTCGACAGGCAGGCAGACGATGTTATCAGCCGCCGGCACAGCGCTGCTGCGCGAACAGGCATAAATGCGTTCAACCTGATCCGACGAAGCAAGCAACGTCACCATGGCTGCGCCGATGGCGCCGGAAGCGCCGATCACGGCAACCTGCAGACCGTCACCCAAAGAATCCAGCTTCAGCTCAGTCATGGGGCACCCGCCTTAAAAATACCTGTTCTACGGCTAATATCATGAACCGAACAACGGTAAATACCAAAAAAATATGCCGCCTGACGCAAGTGGCCGGATGCCACATCGGCAAACTGCGGTACAGCACGGTACGCCTGTGCCGATACCGGCTTTAACCCCCATCGACTATTTTCAGCCGGGATTGTTCATGGCCAAAAAACCTGAAAACCACACTGCATTCGGTGACGCTGCCAGCCAGGGCGACAAAGTCATCGATATGTTCACCCGCAAACCACTGGACAAAGCCAACCTGCATCAGGTCATCCGCCTGGCCCCGGAGCTGGATGGCATGGAGATGCTCTACAGTAACGACGCCAACCCGGGCAAACTGTTCAGCATGAAAATCCTCTGCTGGGCCCTGAGAAAAGATGGCACCATTGATGCCCTGATCCCCTGGCTAAACAAAGTGGTTGCTGCCCGGGAGTTGCAAGACCCACTCAACGGCCGTTGGGAAGGTTATTTTGATCAGGCCCATAACCACGCTTTTTTTGAAGTCCCGCCACACAAAGCAGCGGAACTGGAAAATGCTGCCAGTTATTATCAGAACGATGAGGGTGACCATGGCCGTATTATTCAGGAGCTGCCCGACACTATTGGTACTCACGCCATTCTCACCAGAGATAAATTTAAAAACATTGCCCTGATTCCGGTCACAAGCTGGCGCCTTCTCGCTGATGGCCAGATGCTGGGCATGATTGCTGATGATAAAAAAGTTGACAATACGCCGGTGCTGCCTGGTGATCCATGCCTGCTGCCAGCCCAGGAGCATGATGATTTTCATTATTTTTTCCACTACCTGATCGCCAACAAAATCAAGCACGGCGATACTGAAGCGTTGGCAGCGTTTACTCATCTTGTGGATGATTGACTTGACCGAAAAGGGATTCGCCTCCGAGCGCCACCACACCTGCCCAAAGGCATGGTGTGTATCTTACTCTGACAGCGAACCGTACTCGTCTATCTCCTTCGCAAGTCATAACCCCCACCTCTGTGCACATCGAGCTCCGATCTTCTTTTTTCTGCAGCTTCTTCCCCCTTTTGCTTTGCCAGTGCCTCATCGCCCGATCGTGCCAGCTCTTTTTCGTAAGCGCGTACTCGTGCATACCTGATGAGCACGGTTTTCCGGCGGGCAGGTGATTGTGCATACCTGGCCTGGGCAGCCCGGCGCAATGCCCTGCCACCGGGCGACTGATTGTATCTGCGCCTGGCCTCCTTACCATGCGGCGTTTTTTCATACTGGGCCCGAGCGGCCTTTCTGCCGGGCGCGTGATTGTATCTGGCTGGCCACTTCCTGCCTCGATGGGACTGTGCGTATCCGGCTTTGGCTGCCTCACGTACAGGTCGTGCATGCTTATCAGCAGCAGATGGCTTGCCTTCGACTTGTTCTGGCACTGTGGATTTACTTTGAGTATCAGCAAACAACAATGAGGCCGCATCAGGGGAGCTCAGCGGCGGTCTTTTTTGAACACTGTCAGGCTGAACCGGAATATCATCAAATACACAATCAATGTCGTCAAACTCACCAAGCACCCAAGCTTCTGGGCCGTCACTGGACTGAGTGCAATAATCCATTTCCAGCTGCAACACTGCCTCCAGAATCTCATCTTCGGTCAGGTCGTTATCTTCGGGAGCGTCCACATCAGTCCAATTATCGTCATCAAAGCCTACCTGAAAACCAGTCGTCGCCCCCGAATCGGCCGGCAACAAATTCATTTCCGGTGTGCAGCACGTTGTTTGACGACAGTCCGCTGATGGCACCGAACCGGAACCGTCCGAACCCGTTATTACTCTGTTTACATAACCGGGGACAGCTAACCCAACTGAACGAACCGACATTCCCCGGTAGTTTGACTCCGACTTTTTTGTGCCGGCAGAACTTTGGGGTTCCGGGGCACACGCACCGAAAGCATCAGCAAAAAAGGGAGAAAATTCAGGACGATCCATCAGGTACCAAGCCCGCTACTTTACCGGCTCAGACTATTTCCCATTAAAAAAGTTCACCCAAAAAACTCATCCCGACACGATCTGCTGACTGTGAAAAGCAAAGCCAGCCAGTGCAGCGACAAAATCATCAGCCCCAATGGCTGCACCGGACAGCCAACTAACTGCCTGTTGGGGAGTGAGTACCACGGGCATACGCTGGGCAATCAATCGTAAAGGCGCCAGGGACGGCATGGTCAGCACAGCACACGAGTCGAACGACAGGGATTGGTCAACCGGGTAGCGCTCCCAGAGCCCGGCCATCAGTAACAGCGCCCGGTCCCGGGCCTTGATACGCCATAGTTGGCGTCGGTTGTCTGGTGTCATATACCACTGGTAATAGCTGTCGGCCAGCAGCAGACAGCGGCGCGACTGCCACGCCTCGGCAAACATGCTCGACGTAGCTGCCGTTTCCACCCGGGCATTGATCTGCGCCCGGGAAAAATCCGTCAGCCACGGTGGCACCAGGCCCCACTTGGCCCGGGCCAGCTCCGGTGCATTGTGAGCGTTCAGGCGCACCAGCCACACCTGCTGACCAGGCGCAATATGCCGGACCGGCGATGGACAAAAATCGTCGTTAATACCCAGAAAACGCAAGTCCATCGTCGTGAGATTAAAGGAGTAACGTGAGCACATCAGCAGGACCCTTCGGGTGCTGACTGGCCAGTGTGGCCCGATATAAACAGGTTGATCATTGTTAAGGTTATCCTTGATCAGGTGGAGAATTATATGTTGTTTGGCAACACTTTTGCATCTCCTACAGCACTCGGTTACATTACGCGACAGTGTCTATACAGACCGGCAGGCAGCCTATGAAATATAATCAGCCCGCAATTGATAACGACTCAGCCCCCCGTACTACTGATCTTGACGCGTTGACACCAATGGAAGCTTTTGACGATATCCGCCCTTACCATGACCATGAGGTACGCCCTACCCTGACACGCCTGCTTAAAGATAAAGAACTGCTCAATGTGATGGCCAGACACCGCTACCCCACCTTGACCAGACAGCTCAGCGGCATCATGACTTGGCTTACCGCTCTGGCGTTGCAGCACAAAACCCGCAATGTGGCGAATGTCCGGGATTTTCAGGCCATTATTGAGCCGTACCTGACCCGGATCATCAAAGCCAGCACCAGCAATGTGACATTTTCCGGCATTGAACATCTGGAGCGGAACCGGGCTTACCTGTTTTTGTCCAACCACCGTGACATCGTGCTGGACCCGGCGCTGGTTAACTACGGGCTCTACCTTAACGACATGGAAACCTGCCAGATCGCCATTGGCGACAACCTGATCAAGCGCCCCTTCGTCAGTGACCTGATGCGCCTGAACAAGAGTTTTATAGTAAAACGATCGCTAACCGGGCGCCGGGAGAAACTGCTGGCTTTTCAGAACCTGTCGGCGTATATCCATCACTGCATCGACTCCGGTCAGCCGGTGTGGATTGCCCAAAGTGAGGGCCGGGCAAAAGACGGCGACGACCAGACGGACCCGGCCATCATCAAAATGTTCAACCTCAGCCGGCGCGACCAGCAGACGTCCTTTGCCAGCAATATTCAGGCGCTGAACATTGTTCCCGTCTCCATTGCCTATGAGTTTGATCCCTGCGCCTGCGACAAAGCCCGTGAACTTTATGAGCGTGAGCAAAGTGGTGAATACCAGAAGGCCGATGATGAGGATTTGAAAAGCATTGTCACCGGGATTGAAGGTTACAAAGGCCATGTACACGTTGCCTTTGGCCAGCCACTGACCGGCGATTTTGCCGATGCCAATGCAGTGGTCAGCGAGGTGAATCGCCAGATTCACCATAACTACCGGCTGCAACCGTCAAACCTGTTTGCCTGGGAGGCCATCAGCCGGGACCTGCCCGGGGCCAAACCCACCGTGCCAGGCATTAACACACTGTTCCCCAAAACGGATTTGCAACAACAGCGACAAAAGTTTGCCCGCCACCTGGAGCAATGCCCGGACCGTTACCAACCTTGGTTGTTAAAGATGTACGCGCAACCGGTGATTAACCGCTATCGCCCGGAGGAATGAACCATTGCCGCCAGCGGTCGACAGCCAGGTATACAAATTGTGCGTTATGGTACCCAGCGCCCATCTGGAGCCGGTCAAACAGGCGCTGTTTATGGCCGGCGCTGGCCGCTACGGGCTGTACGACTGTTGCTGCTGGCAGAGCCTTGGCACAGCTCAGTTCCGGCCATTGCCGGGCAGCCACCCCAGTTGCGGCAAGCATGGTGAAGTGTTCGCAGAAGGGACCTGGAAGGTGGAAATGCTCTGTGAATGGTCCTGTCTGTCGCAGGCTATTAAGGCACTGAAGAAAACCCACCCCTACGAGGTGCCAGCCTTCGATTACTATCCGGTCAGCCTTGACGCTCCGGTGGTGGAATAAGTTCCAGCCGCATGGGGAAAGCCCCTCGCTGACGGTCGGCGAAAAAAAGACGCAGGGTGCGCGTAATGGTGGAAAACGCCAGCTGATCCCAGGGAATTTCAGCTTCAGCAAACAACGCCACCTCTTCGCTCTCTTCCCCGGGAGCAAACTCAGGCTGTTCCAGCCGGGCCAGGAAAAAAGCCGACAACTGCCCAACATGCACCACATTAAACAGTGTGTAGAGCGACTCGATCGTGATGTGGGCGCAGGCCTCCTCAAGGGTTTCGCGGGCGGCGCCGGCCTCAATGGTTTCGCCCAGTTCCCAAAAGCCACCGGGCAAGGTCCAATACCCCTTTCTGGGTTCAATGGCTCGCTTACACAGCAGTACTTTATCCTGATACACCGCCAGGGCACCGGTGATTACCTGTGGATTCTGGTAGTGAATGGTGTGGCAGTGGCCGCAAACATCACGCAGGCGTTGATCACCCGGAGGAACCTGCCTGTGGGTCACATGACCGCAGACGCTGCAATAGTGAGTGGTTGGCTCTGTTATCAATGTTCACTTCCTGTTTCTGGTGCTGACAGACTCGGTGAATTGCATAAATTATCGTTCCAAAAACGACCTGACAGGAAATGATCCGGGCAGTCCCCAGAGATCACTGCCTATCCTCGTTTGGCTCCGTACACAGCGAAGCCTATCACAGCGCGAAAATACTCGCCGCAAATGCACGCAGGCGTCGACGATGACCAGGAAGCGATTACCACCGTAATCGCCCTGGTGTAAAATCGCCGCCAGTTCTTTTTACCACGGAGCAGGCAATGCCCCCGACGCTCGACAACGATGGCTATCTGGCCGACCTTGACCAATGGAATACCAACGTGGCCGAGCAGCTGGCCGCCCTTGAAGGTATTACCCTTACCCCGGCCCACTGGGAAGTCATTGAGGCTTTGCGCTCGTTTTACCAGCAGTACCAGCTGGCACCCAGTCAGCGCCCCTTTGTGAAGCACATTGCCAACACGCTGGGGACAGCAAAGGGCAACAGCATCTACCTGATGCAGCTGTTTCCGGAGAGTCCGGCCAAAGTGGCGGCACGCATCGCCGGCTTGCCCAGGCCGACCAACTGCTTTTGAACCGGGCTGATTTACCCGGGATTCTGGCCAACTCGGTGCGATGGAACTATATCTCCCCGGCAGAGTCTTAGTATGGATAGCATCCATCCACTGAAACGAGTTGCCAGAATGAACAGAAATCCAGTCACCCTGCTCTGCTGTGCGCTGCTAATTGCTCTTGCAAACCCCGAACCAGCAACAGCAGCACCCGGTCAGGCATTGCCATCTGAAGATGGCCAGCAATCCCTGCCTCAAGGCATTAATTTACCCTCTCAATACGGCGGTGACCTGAACATAAACCTGACCAATAAAACCGATATTGAGAAGCAGTTTATCCAGGCCATCTACCAGCGCGGTGAACGGGATAGTGACATCCTGCTCTCAGCCATTGACCGGGTTTCCGTTGGTCTTCGCGAGCTGAGTGACGTGGTTGCCGACCTGCACCGGGCTTCTGATGAAAGCATTGTTCAGCCCATTGCGGTCAAGGATTTTCTCGATCGGGTGCGTGCTTACCGACAAGAGTCAGCCCTGTTTCTTGAGGGCATTAATAACCTGAATTTCTTCCCCACTCTGCGCCCTGATATCGTCGCTGATACCGATCAACAGGTGGATATGCAGCCATTGGTGCAACATTATGAGGAGGCGCTGCAAAAGCTGGAATCCCAGGTCGGGGCGCTGCGTTTCACCATCTTATTGCCCAACGGTATTTTTCATCAGCAGGTAGGCATTGGCAGCGACCAGCTCAAGGGTATGTCGCTGTACAGTGCTGAGCAAATCTCGGATATGAAGCGCAACATCATGCAGTTGCGCGCCATGCGCACCCAAGACAAACGAGTGATTGATGAAGGCATCAACCGGTTCACCAAAAACGCCATTGAAACGTTCATCGACACGTTCGGTACGTCAGAGAGATACCGAACCATGTCTGACCAGCAGGGTCAGCAGAATGCCAAGGAGATGCTGATCGATGCCTTCTGGGCAAGGTCTTATATCCGGGCCACCTACGGCATTCAGATTGGCTGCGTTCCGGTGGAGTACGATAAACGAATTTTCAACCTGGACTACTACCTTAACGACATGGCCGTTGGTGCTGCTCCCGTCTACGACCAGAACAAGTTGATGCATTACGCTAACCTGGCGCAGGAAGCAACGCTCACCGTGGCCAGTTCGGCCAGAGGGCAATGGACCTCGGTCAACTCATGGGTTAGCTGGATTGCCGGTAAATCCAATGAGATGGATACCAAGTACTTCATCATCGCCCTGATGAAAAGAGACATTGATGAAGAGCTTGCCCTGAGTCGCTCCGGCGGCCTGAAAAAGGTGCGCGATGGCTATCGTCAGCACTACCTCAGTTCTGATATGTGGCAAGCGCTCTACCAGGACAAAGCCCGTCAGGTATTCCACCCGAGCGATGACGATGATGACATTGAAAGCGATGTTATGGTCATCGAGGCCGGCACACTGAAAGGCTCTGTGGCCATGTGTATTAACGCGCTGGAGAATCAGGAAAACCGGCTCGATGAAGCCAGAAAGCTGCAAAGCGTGGTAGACCTGCTGACCAGAGACAATACCGTAGCGGAGAAAAGAAAGAAAAGGCAGCTATTCAAATAGTTGATCGCTTGGTGCGGGGGGTGCCCTGAACGGGCACCGAGAACAATTATAAAACTTATCCTGGCAGGTTTGCTGTGCTCACTATTACCTATCGCTGGCTGGTTTTGCTGTTTTTGCTGGCCAGCTTTTCCGTTCAGGGTTTTGAACCCTATGCTATCGCCAACTATTGCGTTGAGCGCTCGACTCCGCGAATGCGACCCAGTGACTCCTGCCCGGGGCATACAATCCCTTCGCACCAAACGCGCAACTTTCTTTATGAAGAGTTGCGCTGCGCCAGTAACGAAGATACCCATGTCCGCTCACCCGTTTTGTTTGACGAAGAAGCCTGGCTGGATCTGAAAAACATCAGCCGTCATGATGCAGCCAACGTACTCCGGCAACAGACTGCACCAGGCTGGTCGGCATCAATACCCTATCAAACTCATGTGCACTGGGAATGGGAAGACTGCCAGTTGATCACTGACGGTGCGGTTTGCGGCACTTATGAAGTTTGCCAGGATAAGGAGACTTTTGATCATAACGGACAATTGCAACGCATAAAGGATTGTCACCAAGAGCCCAAACGTTGCCATGCCGATGTCACTATTCATGAAAGTAAATTATGTGCCGGTGGTCGGGGGCAGCTTGACGTTGATGTTGAGTTTCTGAAAAAAAGCGCCAGCGACTGGAATCCTGAAAACCCTGATTATATTGACCGGCTGGCCAATGGCTATGATCTGTTGCCCGGCGAAGAAGAAGTGATCACCGTCAGCAACCTGAAAACCGGTTGGTGGGATCATCAGTCCACCAAATTGGCACCAACACTGGTGATCGAAGACCCGAAAAATGAGTACACCCTCAGGCAGTTTGTGCACCAACCGCACGCCCAGAGCCTGACCTGCCGATTCGGAGGCTACGATAAGGTCAGCTTCACAGTTGGCACGCAGAAGCGCATTGCCTCCCGCTCACCCAATGGCTTTTCCCTGCCCGAGTCATTTGATAATGAAGCCATTGAACCACTGGTGTGGCAATCTGCACCCGGCACAAACGGCTCACGGGAGGAGAAAGGCTACCCAATGATTATGAGGGCTCAGGATTACTCGGCGGCGGCGATCAATGAAGTCTCTGAAGATGTCAGCGAAGAAAAGTTGAAAAATATGGTCATCAGAGTCCAGCTTTATGAACCATCGTTTTTTGGTGAACGGCTGAAATCCACCATTTATATCGATGAGGCAAAGGGCATTCAGCAAACCCTGAACGCCATCTCCAGCGATCAAAAGATTCGCCGTTCCACTTTGTGGGAGTTCAAACTGAAAAATGGCGATAATCCCAACAAGAACATTTACCGCAGTTATGTGCCATCGCTGTTCTATTACCCGGGAAAAATTTTCCTTTACGACGAATCACTCAGCTACGACGACCACTTGGTGCCTGATACCGAGTACACCCTGAAGTTGACGGTGTATCAAAAGAATATGCCCTTTTACCGCCAATCCTGTGCGTCTCAGCCTGATGCCCGGGATTGCAAATGGTATGCGTTATGGGGGTTGTTCAGCCCGAAGCGCTACGAAAATAATTATTTTTCCAAAAAAAGCCTGGATCTTACCTTTCGCTCCAACCCCAATGTGGATCAGCGAACCTGGTTATCGACCTTTTGGCACTTTACCAGCTACGCTCAGCTCACCATACCGGTGGGAGCCATTGCCTACTCGTTTTACTACTTCTTGTGAGGCTCTATTCCCCGGCATGCTCAGGCCTTGGACCGAGTTGGTGGGCTTGCAAGCCGGGATTTAGAGGAGCAGTAAACAAATCCGTACCACCGTTCACACTGAGCCTGTCGAAGTGTGCTGCCCACATTCTTCGACAGGCTCAGGATGAACGGAATGTGATGGTGCTTTTGTGTCCACCACTTCCCTTAGGATCTGTCCCGAAATAACTTCCCGGTTTCCGTTCACCCTGAGCAAAGTCGAAGGGTGCTGTCACCGGACTTCGACAGGCTCAGTCCGAACGGAGTTCAGATTCCATAAATGCGGAAG
>Ga0126343_10000251_pt1 | contig 18755 bp, 11 predicted proteins | sample Cyp2metagenome_FD_92531 | JGI IMG/M metagenome (GOLD analysis project Ga0126343, IMG submission 92531) | Coral microbial communities from Lord Howe Island, Old Settlement Bay, Australia - Cyphastrea 2 metagenome | ecosystem: Host-associated > Invertebrates > Cnidaria > Coral ...
GATTTCAGCGACTTGGCACAAACTTCACGTGTTGAAATGTACGTGGGGTCGAAGTCCAGCTTTCCAGAAATCGGAAAGTTAGCTATGATTGGCTAATCGCCAGCGAACGGAAGTGATCGCTCAGTTCAGCAGACGTTCGTGGGGAGGAACTCGTGACAAGCCTAAGAACGTCTGCGCGGGAGGCTACTCGGATCATGGAGGACAAACGAAACCGATGGATCCACTGTGATCAAAGATTCATTGGTTCCTTTGACGCGCCATAATCCGAGTAATCTTGGGTAAGAGATTATCATCTCTTGTCTTGGATCAGTGATCCTGATGCAGATCTTTCGAAAGGAACACATCCTAAGTTTTTGTCAAATAGAACTATTTTCAAATGATCTTTGTCTCAACATCTTGATTAGTTCCATAAAAAACCTGTGTAGTTTGCAATAACCAATCAGGTTAAAGGGTTTACGTTCTAAACCAGTCATGAAATGATAAAGCGTTAAGGTGTGATTACATGAGCCGGGCTGGCCCTGGTTAGCCGGGATGGTGTCAGTTTGCCGGGATCTCGGCACGTTTGTTAAATGTAATAAAAATTAACTTCGCCATCACATGACAACCGGCCAGGGGCCCGTTTCTCGAAAGCCCCGGAAACTTTTCGGGCCCGGAAAGCCATCGCAAATTCTTGAACCTTACGATTGCAGAGCTGTTTTATTCACATATTCTTAATATGAACAGAGGTTCACTTCATGCAGGAAGTTTCAGGAGTATACACGTCTCCGTTTTTACACACAGATGAACGAAAAATGGCTTTACGGGCCCGAAAAGATTCCGGGGCTTTCGAGAAACGTACCGGCTGACTTTTTTCATGTAATCGCGTTTCCCATGCCAGCCCGGCTCATTAAGCCAATGAGAGTACAAAATCAAACGTGCTCCGGTTTCATCATCAACCATCAACCGGGCTGGCTCGCCTCATGTAATACTGGGCTGAAAGTCATCTCGCACACCGAATTAAGCAGCCCGGCTAACCGGGCCAACCTGGCTCATATAATCAGGCCCATACTTTACGACAAACTTTTTCCGCGCTATTCGTTAGCTACACTGCTTCGTTTTCGCCAGCTTCAAAGCTTTACATCAAACGTAAGACGGTCATTCATACATGAAAATCATCAAAAGCTAAGTTCCTGCTTGAACATTTGTTATTGGCAGACGAACAATGATAGCCAATGGATTCAAGCCTATAGGAGGAGTTTGTAAACTCTTCAGGTTCCTAAACTAGAAAACTATAAACTCAAAAGGGAAATGCGAAGTGATCACATTATTACTTTTCCTTTTTGTGATGAAACATAAATACCATTTTCGCCAAATCTTTATTACTTTGTTCAAGTCACTTGGGAAACAAAGTCAGATTGGACCAGGCACTGTCCAGAATGAAACCTTGTAAACACAATCTGGGATTTTCTGGTAGCTTTACCGTGAGGACACTCGAACCGTAAACACTTGATATTTGTTTGTACATCATTTTTTTTTATTGACCATAGAATGCGGACTCGTCGTTTTGACAAGTATATTTAGTGTTTTTACACTTTAAAAGTGTTAACACCGTGACTATGCATTATAGGAAGAGCCTTTATTCCATAGTCGTTAGAAAAAATGTATACAAAAATGCCAAGTGTTTACGGTTCGAGTGTCCTTACTGTAAGCTAGGTTTACTAAAAAAAACTATGTGAAATTCTTTCGTTTTTCTATATCGAACTCTCTTACCTCTACTTAAAAAATATAAAACCTCTGTCGACTCTATGTACACTAAATCAACTCACAGTAAACAAATTGCTCTCACGGCTACTTTCCAATACGTGATCGTAAGACTTTTTCAAACCGCAATTTTCCATCAGGTGATATAAGTGTCTTATTAACCAAGCTTGCTCGGCACCTTACTGGAAGAATATCGGCCCTTAATCTTTTTTTACATGGTTGCTTGAGGTCCGTACTCTGAAAACCTCAGGCAGATATATTCCAAGCATGGCACTCACTTAAGGTTAATAAGATATGTATGCAGTGCACAACTAGCCCGCTTTTAGTTATTTTTCGTGTCATTTGGATTTAGGATCCGCGTGGGAATGTCATCCAGGATGCAAGCGTTTCTGTCTTTCGTCCTGCAAGAGAAGCTGTTGTGCGCCCGGAGCACCGAACTACAATCCCTCCATGCTCAACCAGCTGGTCAGTTACCAAGCCTCCCTCCCCCCTCCACCCCCTCCCCCTCCAGCGTGCCCAGTCGGCTGTCCGGGGTCCTGTTATCCTAACTGTGACTCAGGATGCTGTTTCCAAGCCAGCCAGCCAGCATTTCCCCAATATCCCGCTAACCCGTATGATATGGGATATGTTGGATATCCCGCGAGTGACCCTTGCGCTGCCCAGGGATGCTCTGCTTCCTGTGCTCCTCTCTGCAAACCAGGTTAGTTGTCCATAAAATGCATCGATTTTGACAATTCCACGCCTAACATTGCCAACTTATTTTAATAAATGCCACGAAAAAAACGCAAGCGAAACATACCTGAAATTATCGTTGTTAAGTTCTCTCCCCAAAGTATCCTTCGATTTGAAATATCCATTATGGTTGTTAAGTTCTCTCCTCAAAGTATCCCTCGAGCTTCATCATCATCATTTCTTTACATTAAAATGGTTTTTATTAATTTAAACAAGGCAAGGAGTTTTCCAGAAAACCTTTAGGTTCCTTTAGGCCTATAGGGGAGACCATCTCGTCATATGCTGTTGTTTCAGAAAAGTTCATCAATTTTCTTAAAGATGAAAAAGGTTCTAGCAAAACCAACAAACTCTGCCAATAGATTTCGAATTTTAAAAGCGTCGGACATTCCTAAGACGGAGATAAGTGGTTAAAATTTCTCTCGCCGCGCTTTTCGCGTTGCGCACCAACTCAGTGAACGCTTGGAAGGGGCTACCATGGTAGCCATTTTCTGTCTATATAACACAAGAAGAGTAGAGTTGCTGTATAAAAGATAATCTTTTTGAGCATGCAATATCACCGACTTATTTCCTATCATTCAGATTGTTGTCGTTCCCAGGCGTTAAACCTGAGTATACGGCCAGTGTATCTGGGAGGTAAGGCTCCACCTGCAGCAGCACCAAAACCTGCCCCGAAAAAAACTGTTAAAACATACCACAAAAAGAAGCCAGTACACAAGAAGCCGCCATCCAAGATTGGAATACTTTGTATTCCACAGTGCCAGAAACTCTGCAAGCCAATATGCAGGCGAGTGGATTATTAGTTCTGTCAGGGAATACATATCAGGCAAAAAAGTCAGAATATGGCCGGGAGAGTGAGACGAGGGATTGGAGGCTTATGAAATGGAGCTCACATTAATGATTACTTGCTAGGAACAGAAAGTTGTATCAACAGTCCTTTATATTGAGCCATTAAGTTTTTTTCTTTTTTTTCTTTTTCTTTTTTTTTCTGTCATCAATACTTAAATTTCAGCCTTCGCTGCTACAGAAAGTTTATAAATACGGATGTTTATTTTTCCATTAGAACGCTATTTCACCACATTAGGCCAAGCGATTGCGCACAAGTGAGCCCGTATTAAAGTCGTATTTTAGCCGTGCATGCGCAGGCGTGTCTTATTCGTTTGGTAAGATTTCACACTCAGGATGTATTTCAAACACTACAAGCCGAAATGCTGGAAAATGATCTAACAGTGGAATAACAAATCTCTTATTTAATGGTTTAACACATATTACGTGCGAAAAGTTTGTTAGTGCCCCCTCCTTAGGGCTCAGTAAAGTGCTACGCTACTCGCGAAATATCCTCGTATTAAATGGTTAATTGTCAAATAAGGTGTATATGTTGCTGTGTTAGGGCTAACACTATCCTTCCCGCGCAACGAACGCCAGCGAAACAGAGCACTTTGACTATAATATTGACTTTTTATGTTCAAAACTATGAATTTCATCTCCTTTTATGGTAAATCCTTATATATCTTTTCCTTAGACACGCACGGGTCAAATAAACCGTTTTAATTTTATACACTCGCTCTTTATTTCACTGAAAACGCACTTTAACACTTGATCTGCAAAAAATGCAGGTCTACTTAAGTCAATTCAATTAAAGTAATCTTTATTTGTCATGAGGGCTCATTATAACTAGGCTGGTATATATAGATCAAGCACATAAGTAACTTATAACTTCTGCTTAACTTATGATACTCAAACTAACTCGATGTTTAATTGTCGCTTGTTACAGGTTTGCTTGTTGCTTGCCTACACACAAATTCCATAAGCAATTTGATCATAAAACGTCTCATCCTAAACCTCACAAGCCAGCCAAAGTTCACCTTGACATCAAGCCTGTGGCCTCAGTTCAAAGAGTACCAATCCCCAAACTTTTCGCACTGCCGGCTCCAACCCAAGAGGCGGCAGCTCAGCAGGAACCCCAGCAATCACCTTACGCAGGGTACCCATATCAGGATGCTGCAGCTACTGTAGCACCCACGACAGGTGGGTGAATTATCATGTAACGTGGATCAGAGCAGGAACATGCTGGTAAAATAAGGAATTCACTGTATCGATCACTCTAGATGATCAGGGTTTTATTTAGTGCAAGAGAGAGATCTCCAGTAAGAGTCACGTATAATGTTAACAAACTAACAAACTGGTGTCTACTATACGTTAACAAGCATTGACTTAACAAGGTTCATTTCCCGCCTGCATTATCAGGGTTGGTAATAAATAGAACGTATGTATTTATAGGCAAAAAACCTGCTGCACTATTTTTTTCAGAATTCAGGTATTATTTTCTGGTTTGAAGAGAGTTCTAGGTATAAAAGCCGCAGAAATCGAATATGTCGGTATATTTAACCCTTCTTTAAACATAAGTTAATCAGAAAAGGAATTTGTCTGTGAAAATAGAGTGTTAAATTAGATCGTATGAGACAAAAGTTAGCCTTTCCCCTACCTCTGGAAAAAAAACCTTTAAAAAATACCCGGCACAGACAGTGCGATAGATTAACATGTTATCCAATGGGAGAATTCGATTTCCTACTTAGTTTATTTTACAAAAAAAAAACAATATTAAACTTCTTCACTGAACTTTAAAATGTCAATGGTAGATGTCAAGCGCTATATTATTTATGCTATGAAGCTATTAATGTGATATACTAACACTTGTTTACACCCTTGACAGGAATAACATGTCCTGGATCTTGTCCCCTTGCATGTGCTCCGTCATGTCAGTGGTCCTGCTGCTCTCCATTCTTACCACAGCCTACTCCATTAGCCCAACAACCCTTACCTTACGGAGCTGTACAAGACAACCCAATGGTGAGCAATCAGTCAGTCAATCAATCAATCAATCAATCAACTCATCGAAATGACATCTTTAGATTGCATATATGTGATGTGTGGAAAGATGATGGCGGCACTTCGTTCAATCGTTAGATCCCGTTTTATTTGTCTAGTTATTTTGGGGGTTACTCATTTTTTCATGCATCATTCATTTTAATTGCCATAGGATGCCGCCAGTAGAACTGCCTCACCCGGATTGGTTCCTATGGAGACTGGGTTGACCAGCTGTCCAGCGCCATCATGTCCGGACACATGCGCACCACTCTGTTCGCGAAGCTGCTGTGCAGGAATGAATCTTCTGCCGCAATCGTGGGACAAGAGAAACAAAATTCCTGGCAGAATGTAATTTGTCTACGGGGGCGATGATAGATACCCTTATTCTGTATATAAACGTAATTTCCCTCTAACACCCAGCAACGGAAGGGAGATCCTTCAAAACTAATTAAGGTCGCCTATCCACTGTTTGTGCGTTTTTATAACATGTTACAGAATCCAAATTCAGACCAAATATCAGTTTTCTTCCAAGGAGAATAAGGAAGATTCATCGAACACAAGGGAAATTAATGATATTAATTATAAGGAAAACAAAATTCTGACGTTTGAGGTGAAAGAGGTACTCCTGTTTTAGTAGTTTACTCAGCGAGTCTCCCTTGTAGGTTTATTTTCTACATAAAAAATTCAAACAGAAAGTTTCATTCACCTAGATTAAACAGTTCAGCTTACAGGGCTGAATTTAAAGAACTGTTCCTAGACGTTTAGCAGTGCTTTAGTTTTCTCCGCCGAAAACAAACAACAACACTCAAAACGAAACAAATGACTAAGGCATAAGTGCTGGCAAACCATTGCATTACCATTACGGCCCTGACTTGCGAAAAACAAATACACGATCTGTTGGGGGCGGGAAACAGATCAGAATGCCTCGAACCATTTCCTATCTCACACCACATACCACAATAACCATTTTTCAGTCATTTTTCGCTGCCGTCAATTGCCAATAGTGTGATTATCTGAGTTATTATGGCAAATACAAGAAGTAATTCTGAGTAGTTTATGTCAGTGAAGTTATTTCATAGGTCAAACTAACCCTTTCTGTAAATATGTAATACGTATGTTTGTTTGTTTGTTTTGTTACTTGTCATTACTATTTTCATTCTCATTTAGTGATTTACACACTTTGTTTGTCGCTTCATGGGAAATAAAGTTCATATTATATAAAATAAACTTGCCTTAATCAAGTAAGAGGGTGGGGCGCACAACTGTGTAAAGGGTTCGAAACTAGACTGTGAGACTTATATTCATCTGCCTGTAATGAAAAGAGTTACATGTAATTAAGCAATAGAAATAGATTAATAAAAGTCAATCCATGCATTCCTTAACGGTTGTCTCCTTGATTCACTTCAAATCTTGTGTATCAAGAGTAGATTAATAAGCACCCAGCCACAACGTGGCAACTTTTGTCTATGGATAATTATGCTCTAACGAATGGCTAACGCGCGAAAATTCCCCTTTATAAACCTGCTACGCCGGGGTTATTTTGGTTTATTAACTATGAAGGTTACATGTAATAGCTAAGAATACATTCTAGTATGCCCGGAGGGACGGTCCTAAAAAGGCGTGGTGTTGACTGGGGCCATCGGCTCCCCATAATTTTGGAATGCCCACTCTCTCATCACAAAAAGTGAGTAAGTGGTCCAGATAGAAAGTTAGATAAAAAGGGAAAAAGGAAATATTAATTAACTATATAACTCCAAGCGAGACCTGATCATTTCCTCAACGTGACTAACATTTTCATCGGCACCACCATATTCGCAGGCGTCGATATGACTGCTGATTTGGATGTCCGCAGTCACTTGAAGATGCATCTGAAGCGTATTAAATTTGGAGGAGTGCAATGAAACAAAAACAATTACTTCAATTTGCGTATAGTCATTCTATCTATCAACCTTTTATCTATCTGATTGATTGGGTGACAACAGATCACCTTGTAAAATAATTAACTGCCAAAAAAACTAGCAGCTAGCGAAACCCTTTCGGATCCAGTTTTGGCGCCGCTCTCGTTAATGGTCATTTTTCTATAAATTACTATAGATTTAGAGAGGAAGCCACATCAGCCTTAGCTGGTTTTCATGCTGGTCCTCTATCCAGGTCAAATTGGAATTTGAAGAGTTAGTTTTTGGAGAGGGAGGAAAACAGGAGAACCCGGAGAAAAACCCTCCGAGCAAGGACCAGAACTAACAACAAACTCAAGCCACATATGACACCGAGCCGGAATTGAACCCGGGCTACATTGGTGGGAGTCGAACGCTCTCACCACTGCGCCATCCCTGCTCCCTCCCCCACTTCCCAAAATGGCGCCACTCGAGAGGATACTAAATCATGCAATGCAATCCATTTGTACTGCAGCACTGCCCTGTAGCTCAGTTTACAAACTGTCCATTTTTTCCACCTGCATATGTTGAGACACCTATTCGGTCTCTATATGCCTTTCATGAAGGTCGTTTTCCCAACCTGCGCAAATATGAAAGTCAAAAGTAAGACTTTAGACCAAACCTAGTTCAGTGCTACCCAGTTCCCCGATCATATGATAAGCGCCAACCTTGGTTCAGCTCTGGGGTTGGCTTCATAGCTTGACTATTTAAACAATTATAATGCGCACGCAAAATTAGCCGCAAAGCCGATAGGAGCCATGGGTATAGAGACAGCTGAGAAACTCACGGTTTCTCAGCTGCCCTGTCCTCAGGCTTCACCGCTTTGTGTGCGGGCTCAAATTGCTTGTTACCATTCCACAGAAATAGAATCTGCACGGAGATTTTTGTCAAACTTTGCCCTTTGGCTGTTTATGTTGTGGAAACTTAAATTTAGAAATAAAAGTCGGCGGGGTCCCCATGTTCGTTTAGGAGCAAGAGCACCTTATGTATACCTTGTAAATCCTCACAAAAGCGTCATGATTACAGTTATGATTGCTTACTAAATTCAAGTTTCCAACGACTGTTTCTTGTACTGAGAATTGGCCCATATCTATTTTTCGCAGAGAAATTGTCACTCAATTCAATACAACATAAAAAAACGATCGGTGACCATACTAGTTTTTGAGAAAATGATGATTTATCTCCACGGCGAATTGCTGCCGCAGTGATAATGTCGCCATTTTCTTAACGTGCGCCCGCTAATCACACACGAAATTATTCGCAGAAGACGCGTGATGCAATTCTGGGGAATGACCTTAAGCCACCAAGCTATGCAGATTAGCTTTGGGGACGAGAATGGGGTACCAAAGTCAGAAACGGAGCGCGACATCTGTAATTAAAATATTACTTTTATCTAGGAACGCCTAGCAAACAGTTTATAGACCAGGGCAACCCTACAGGAGAAAATAATTCCGTGAGGCAGATCCCAAAATAACCTAGAACAAATAAATAACGTAGCAGCCGACAATTTGTGAGCCACAGGAGGTCAACGTTTTGGAAGATTTTCCTTTTCAAAGTTAGTGAAATTTAAATGCTCTATTTTAACGCATATAAAGTGGGAAAAGAACTTATGCGTGCAAACTGTGTACTTTTGAATATGTATAGAGATGCACACAGACAATATCTCTGTCATTAACACAAACAGGTGCCTAAAGTGTACCACAGGTTAATAAGACACCCGCGAGGCGATAAGCGTAGAGGTCTTAATAATTCATAGTATCCTTTTTTCTTGCCCTAAGGTTTTAATATCGATGACCTTTTTATAGGCAGCCGCGAGAAATAGGAACTTTTGGACCTTCTGGAAGAGGTAGGTTTTCTTCGATACCAAACTAGTGGCTCATCCTTGCTTGTTCTAATGCCATGTATAAAGATCTTACAATCAACGTTCTCGGCAAACGAACTTGGATGTCTGTAAGTTACAAACAAACTAGGCACTTCATGGAAGATTGAAAAAATTATTCTATCTTTAAACGGCATTTGATCGGCTACTTCTTAAAACGTGCTGCATAACAGCCTGCTTGTTTTGACTATGTCCGCTTGTCCAAGAATAAACATTGTTTGGAGGAAAGAACTTCGGACGGCAGTAACCCCGGGAGGTAAGGCCGGTTGAATTAAAGAAACACCTAGTTACTTGATTCTCATAAATTTAGATACCAAGCACGAATTAAACTCAAGCAACTAATCAACTGAAAGGAAAGCCGTCTCAGTCAATGCGACTTAGAAAAACAGGTACGATAAATTGGTTATTCAACGAATTCCAAAAGATACCTTCACAACCAGGCCACCTGTAATGAATGGTTTTACTTTTATTTACCTTTATTTCAGTCGATAATACCAAGGCTCTTGCCCGGTAGCTATTCGAACCATCCACCAGCTACAGCCGACTGAATAATTTTATGATTAGAGTCGAAATTGATGTCGAACCGGTTATTTCTATACAACGATATATATTTTTGCAGTTACCAGTGACGTAAAAGTCATGGCGTAATTGCTAGTGTTTCCTCGTCAGAGAACTGGTAACTACTATGGAGAACAAAACTCAACGATTAATTCTTTTTAAGAGAGAACGAATATTTGTTTTATACTGTTCGAATTCCAATTCGATCTGGGAATGCACGGCCACGTTTGAACGAGTTCTTTGAGCTCCTTGGTGCTCCGTGGGTAAACAAATTACACATACATTTACATTGCCCCTTTTGATATGTGAAAGTAGTTTTCTTGAATCTTCTTGTGCACACGAAGGGAACACGGGCCAAGTCAACTGCAACAACCTAAGATGACTAGTTGCTTTTGATTCGGTGAACCCTTGAGTAGAATGGCATTTTTATCATATAAAGAAGGAAGAGAAAAAAACAACACTTTGTTGTTACCTTGCCTGCACAGTATAAGTTCCTCCATAAACGCCAGTCCTAAGGGGCACTCTTTTAGTATTCTTCCCACCCCTCCCCACCCCCCTGATAATTAACAATTAGACCCATGCCCCTTCAGGGCGAAGTGTCTAATTGTGTTGGTATCACCCAGTTAGTGGGACAGAAAAGGCAAACATAAAATTAGCAAATGCAAGTTGAAGAAATGTTCATTTGTGAATAAAACAAAAGAAGCGTCTCGCTCGATTGCGCCAACTTCGCTAATCGAGGACTGTTTTTTTTACTAGTTCTCTAGTAGCATAGTCAATTAAAATGCAGGATTTGCATTAGTCCAATAGCTGGGTGATACTAACATCATTTAGTTTATGTTATATTTTGCAGCTTGTTCGAGGTGGAGTGCTGAGCGATGTTAACTAAATTAATTTGTCTTTGGACGCTGTGCGTTTTATCTTTTGTTTTACTGGAAGGAGAAGGAAGCCCAGTTCCGAAAGGAAAAGCCAATGCAATGAAAGGTAACGCGAGATGAGATCTAACGATTAAATAGCATACGCTCTTAATTAGAAATTAAAGAAGCCTGAGGGCCTCTTCATATGAGCCTGGTAACCGTGGGCTGGCTCGGTTACCGGGACGAATTTTGTGGTCTGTTTATATGGGGTGAATTTCAAGAAACAAAACCAGAATGGTGGAACATAAACTTCTATCGTTCGCGCCTATCAAAGCTTTGTGGACTCTTGTTTTTTTTCTTATAAAGCTATTTCGCATACTTCTGAAATGAAAATACAAAAATATGTATATATATATATATGCCATTTTTTTCCGCTATGTTGCGAACGCGAAGCTATTTTGTCAAAAAAACGTTTCGTCCCGGTCACCCGGGCTGGAGTGTTCATGTGGAAAAATCATCTCGGTTACCAAGATCTCTGTCGCAAAAAATGAGATCTCGGCAACCGGGCCAGCCCGGCCTCTCATATGAACGCATCGAATCTTTTAAGAAAGAAAGAAAAGCGAGGTGAGATCTCGGAAACCGAGCCATATGAAGAGGCTTAAAGGCGTGTATTACTTAACAAATAAAGAAGCCTAAGCCGTGTATTACACTGTGATGAGACACGACGGGAATTTGAGAACGCAAGAGAAATGTAGAAAACATTTCCCGAGTGTTCTCAAATGCCAGGGTGTTTTATCACAGTGTAAACCACGGCTTAGATCGGCCTAGGCTTCTTCATTTGCTTTATGATATAGATTTTACACCCGCAAAACAATAAAACACGCTTTTTCTATGTTTTATACTCTGATAAAACATGGGTTTTTGACCAATCAGAGCGCGTGCAGGGTCCTATCTATATTATAAACTGTGATAAAACACGACGGGCATTTGAAAACACGAGTACACGGCTTAAGCTTCTTCATTTGCTTCATGATATGGAGATAATGTGGCGAAAAACGATAAAACACGCTTTTTCTATGTTTTATACTCTGATGAAACATGTGTTTTTGACCTATCAGAGAGCGCGCAGGGTCCTATCTATATTATAATCCTGGAAAACTTCCAGAATGGCGAAGAGCTAGCTAGTGGACTTACCAATATTGCCGATATATTTAAAATCATTTATTGTACAAGCCCTTAAAAATCAAGAGGACGTTTGCTGATTGGCTAAAACAGTGGCGCTGTCAACTTTACTGCATTCCCACTGATGAAGAACACTTTTTTCAAGGGATGTTTTCTTTATTCCGTGCTTCTATTGAGTTTCAGCAACACTCTACAGTGTTTTAATCTCGTGGCCTGTGTGTGTGTGCAAAGCAGTTTTGGTTCCGTCCGAGTTCAATCGGTGGAAACTTTGCACTGATGCATTGGCAAACAGGAGCGAATCCAGGATTTTTAACGGGAGGGGTGGGGAGGGATGATTGGTGTCCTGGGGTTGCAGAATCAATCGGGGGCGCCCATAAATTTTGAAATTTTGGAAATGGGAATTGTTGTGAAAACTGTTACACCAGACAGAAAAATTACATTAGTAATACCACGAAGTTAAAATTACAAAGAGGTACTTGTCCAGAGTGTTTTGCATTGTTTCACACTATTCACAATATTCATAATCTTTATCACATTTTTTGAAGTTTTCGCCTCTCCAAAAGGGGGTGTCTAGCTATTCCTCGAGCCCCGTCCCAAAATCTGCCCCCGTCATATATCATAGTTACCATTTATAGTAATTTTATTCTCGAAGATAATTTTTTTTATTTGGATTGCCCCGACCTCGAACAAGCGCGCTGTGTTCGGGCGAAAGACAATCATACTCAACTAGTGAATTAAGGTTGCTGTTCCCATTATAAACGAAAGAAAATCAAATTCTTCAAGGTAATTTATCATTTTATTGACAAATGCGCTGTCTATTTTTAGGTAAAAATAGCTTGGTGAAAAGACAGTATGTTTATTATCCACAAACGCAACTCAATTATGATTATTCATATCAGAGGAGCAATGTGGCGCGTAAACGGCGCCCACAAACAGACAAGAAAGGTTCGTCATCTGAAATCATTGTAATCGCAACACGATTAACATCAGTAATCTCCTTGATGATTTTCACATATTTCTCATAATTTGTCCCGGAGGAATTGTTTATCTGTAAGTACTATTTTGCTTTTACCTTCTCAGGAAACTGCCGAAGAGTGTGTCAGCACAGATGCACTCCAGACTGCGACTTTAGATGCTGTGTACCGCCCCCGGCCCCAGTTGCCCCGCAGCCTGTACCGCACCTAGTTGCGCCTGTAGACTCTTGTGCCTCCTACTGCCCGAGCTCCTGTTTTCCTGATTGTAGTCCTTCTTGCTGCAAGCCACAAGTCCCTCAACCAGCTTTGCCAATGCTACCTCTCCCTCCACTCCCCTGCCCAACCAGTTGCCCGACGTCTTGTTATCCTCAGTGCTCGCAGACATGTTGCCAGCAGTCACCAACCTTAGCACAGCTTTACAATCCTCTAGCAATCCCGCCACCTGTTACCCAGGGGCAATGCCCCCAATCCCAATGCTCGCAAGCATGTTTTCCGAAATGCTCACCACAGTGTTGTTCCTCAACCCAGAGCCCGCTTCTTGAATCTCAGCCTTCTTTCCCGTTACAACCTCCACCTCCTCCTCTCGTTGCACCGGCCTCTCCACCACCGATAGTAATCCCACTTCCATTTCCTATCCCTCAATGCCCGGCCCCTTGCTCCCCATCTTGTCTCCCCACCTGTACCCCACAATGTTGTGCAGCTGCCCAGCCGCAGGTGCAACCTCAAGCACCATCTCCTCCTATTATTATCCTTGAACCTCCCTCCGCAACACAGCCCCCGAAGCAGCCTCCCCCACCTCCAGCGCCACAGCTGCAAACATGTGCTGCTCCCTGTCCAGCATCGTGCTTCCCACAATGTACTCCATCTTGTTGCTCTCCACCAACAATGGTGGTTCCACCTCAACCTCCTCCACCCCCACCCTCTCAAACACTACCGTCCGTCGTGCCCCTTCCCCTTGGGCAAACTTGCCCGGGATCATGTCCCAACTCCTGTGCACCTAGTTGCAGTGCAGACTGCTGTTGCAAGCCTCGGTATAATCCCAATGATGTCAAAGGTCTTTTTCCACTAGATTCTTCCCCAGATTGTCCAGCAGGCAAAGACTGACCATGCAAACAAAAACGTTGCACGCAGTTTTACGGTTGCGTATCCTTGCATTTGCTCAGAATACTCTAGCATGTTTACACCAAAAGTTGAGAGCGTGTTTTACACACAAATGAAGTGGCTCAGAGAACAGTCCTTGGGGAAAAGATAGACTCCACCCATTCTTTGCACCGCAAACCGAGCATTACGGGGTCAAATGTTATTTCGCATTCAGTTTTTGTCTCTTTCATAGCCAAACAACGGTTTCGGAGGAACTTAACTCTGGAGAAAACGATTATCAAAACGACAAACTACGCTGTAGTGAAACGAAGAGTACGACGACTTCTTAAAGTAGTCCACCTTATGACAAAATTATGACAAGTACACTGGAATAATTATTTGCTTAGCAAAGGTTTATTTCTATTGTATATTGTGTGTAAATAAAGTTTGTAGTGACAAGTAATGTAGTTTTATTTGTATTCTTCAAATACCGATCTACACTGGTTCTTTGAGCCAGACGGCCCACAAAAAAATCGTACAAAATTCCTACATCAACCAATAATTAAAATGAAAAAGGGATGTTATTTATCCAACTGTAACAAATTTGTTATCATAAAAATGCAAAAAAATTAGTTCAGACGGCACTTTTTATTTTATATCAGTATAAAACTACTCCACTGTTTTGCACTTGATATTGAATTCAAATTTGCCCAAAACCTATCATTGAAAACATTAATACTTTTAAGCACTGTTTATTTACTCACAACCCACAATTCCTCGATTCGCTCCGACGAAGAGCTAACGCTCGAAACGTCAGCTTTCGAATCTCTTCACGGTGGCCAATTCACCTCATCAATCCAGTTGATAAGACCAAAATAATTACCTAATTTGAAATTTCCCTCTGGGTTGAAAGCGTCATATTTTGGATACTAACTCTGAAATATCCCACCCTACCGCATACTTTTTGGGCATTTAAGTTCATTAGAATGAAAATATGACGTTTACCATCACAACATAGAAAAGCTTTATATTGCTATTTATTCTTCCATTGAATCATCTGTAGCTCATAAGTGTGGTCGAGTTACCACCGTTTTCGTTGATACGCGACTTTGGAAAACGAAACACTCGCGGAAACGTTTCCAAAATTTCCGTCAGTCTTTTTTTTTTTAATACATATTTATTTAAATTTAGCCACTGAAGAAAAAGATAACACACAATTCAATTGCAAAAACAAAAACAAAACAAACAAACAAACAAAAAAAAAACGAATGAAAAGCAAAAACGACAATTACCAAAAATCAGGATGTAACAACTTATGAAACGAAATTACCAACTGAAAAGAACCATTATACAAAAATTTCCGTCAGTCTTCCGTGTTATCGACATGTCGGATCGACATCCACCAATCACAGCCCGCTAGCATGACGTAGAGAACGTTAGAAGGTCACGCTAGTGGCTGTGATTGGTGGACTTCGATCCGATCTGTCAATAACACGTAAGACTGACGGAAATTTTGGAAACGTTTCCGCGAGTGTTTTGTTTTCCAAAGTCGCGTATCAACGAAAACGGTGGTAAGGTGGCTCGAAATAGCTTCCAGCACATATTTTGATGGCTCCTTATAACCACTTCTCGTCACTTGATGCTACAATCATGATCATGATATCAAAAAACTGCCCAACCATTGGTGAACACGTTGTTACCATTTTTGTGATAGCCACCTTAAATTCTCGACAATTTGAGGTGGCTCTGGACCCCACCTACAGAATTTTTGTTTTAATTTAACCAAAAGTAGCGTCTTAGTACCATGCTTATCAAATACTGAAAATATAAAAAAATTCCACAGTCTCGTTTTTGAATTATAAGCCCCTAAAGCTGTAATCCAGGGTGTTTTGGGGGTTTTTAACAAGTAATACTGTTGCTATGGTAACCTACTGTGTCACGAAAATGGTAATAACGTGTTCACCAAAGGTTGGGCAGTTTTTGATTGTAGGATCAAGTGATAAGGAGTGGTTGTAACGACACATAAAAATATAACTGCTGGAAACTGTTTCGAACCAAATATACCAAATATGCAAATCATGCAAATCATGTCTTGTCTGGTTGCGCCTGGTATATATTTACTCTTAAAAGAGTCAAATAGCTGAAAGATTTCGTTATAAATGTCACAACTGTATGAAACCTTCTTTTCTCAGCCGCGAGTCACCTTAGAGTAACCTCTTTAATTGTTTTACCAAAAAACGACTAAAAAGGTAAGTTAGCATTCCACTTGTTAGCTCAAGCCTTCATGTTACATATAACCCGCGGAACAGGCGGGATTTTTTTGCACATTTTAGGCTCGTTTTCGCCTTTGTTTGCCTAAAATACGTAAAAACATCACGCCTGTTCTTCTGTGGTTTCCCTGTTAATACAGGTAGCCACTAATATTTGGAACGTAAACTTTTCTTTGTTTTGGCAATCTCAGTTCACAAATCAAAGATATCAGCAGTAGGGATATAATGAAAAGGATGATATTAACACTAACAGCAAGGAGTAGAGTTTTAAGCGATTTCAAAAACCAATCTATTTAACATAAAAAATTGTAACTTGGTCTTTCTAGTTGGAAATTTAATAAAAATGAAGTTATGATCAACTTATACTTAACATAGTAAAAATGAGTGTTGAAATACCTTCATCTCACAACCATGATGCATTCAGACAAACCCAAACACAATTAGTGAATATAAAACTTTCCAAAATAACTACCATTCAATTCACATAGCCTCTTACTTATTACCTGTAACTAGTTTTCCACGTCACTTATTTTACAAAGATAACGTATGAAAATTAATTTTGAATATATGAGTATAAACTCTAATTCAATAATTCAGTAATAACAGATTAACAGATTGTGATCATTGCACCTTCGCTTAATACCCTCCTTGATCACCAAACAGTAGTCTTATCACTTCGTTGTAAGGGTTAACCTTTCCAAGAACGTGTGGAATTTTTGATTCCAAGATCCTCCACATTGTCTTAGCTGCTAAAGACTCTGCCATCAGGTTTGGATGAAAGCCATCCACAGGCTCAATCAGCTCATACACTGGATTACCTTGTTGTTCCCATTCCTGAGAAATCAAAATAATATACTACAGTTAGCCAATTTCTAAGGTGCAGGGCATTGTTTGTGTGGGTAGGAAAGTTGTTGAACAACTCAGTCATTAAACTTGAAGGTTAACAATGACTACCACAGAAAAATTGTCTGTGTATGCGAGAGTCCACATAGCAGAAAATACAGACAGCATTATGCCAAACTGACTGGTCAGAGATCACTTGCAGGGGTTTCAATAAAATTTGAAGTAGGCAGCTGGCTAGAGAAGAATAACCGACTCTATGAACAAGGGGACGGGGTTGTCAGGAATCTTTCTTTAATTACTTAAATTTAGGGTGAAAAGTAGTCGACTTCTCTGAGTGAAGTAACCGACACTTTTCGTCGGCCGTCGGTGCTTATTGAAAGCACTGACTGGGAATACCCAAGGAAATGGAACGACATTTTCCAATTAAACTGGGCCAAATAATGCTGTCGATAGCCATTAATGTTGCAGTACATTGCCCATATCAAATTGGTGTACATAAAGCAGTATTCAAACACACATGTAGAGTTTTTGAACAACGTATTGCCCTCCCTTACAATCACATTTTGCAAGCCAAAGAAAATTAAAGACTTACCCTTGAGCTATTGTAACTTACCTTCATGACTTCTTCCAAGGGACAGTCAAAGTAATAGACATCAAAATGTTCATATGTCATGGTCTCAGCAACATTTTTCAACACTGCACTTAACTGGGCAGTCCTTTCGCTTGTTTCATCTCTGATGGTCTTGTTAGAATTCATATAACCAAAACAGGGAGAAATCTGCAAACAGTTCATGAAGTCGTAAAACTTCTCATATGTCACATCATTTCTCAGACTCCCAATGGGATGCACACGGTTATGAAGACTGTCATACAGAATTCGACCATCGACTAAACCAATAAGAATTACATGGCTTCCATTTGGCAGACGCTCATCCAGACCTTTAAGTGTTTCAAGGACATTTTTATGCATCTCCTCAGGTGTGGTCATATCACTAAGGTCAGGCCTTGCTTGACACACATCATTTCCCACTAATGAGTAGAAAACTAAAGCAGGTTGGTCTAGTTTCTGGTCTCTTGCCATGCTTTTGATAAGTTTGGAGTTTGCTTCAAAGGAATCCGCTCCATTCTTAGCAAGATTTTGATAATCTCGATGGTTGCAATGGTTCCTTTCCCACAGTTTTAGGTAAATTGAATCACCATGACCTCTTTCCATTGGCCACCTGTAAGTAAAATATAATCCAGTGTAAGCCTTGATGATCAAAAGAAATTCAAGCATTTGAGATGTATGGATGATAAGTTTAAGCCAAGGGAAAACAAAGCTGCATGTGTAATTTATTTCAATCTATTATCCCCAAAATGACCAATTAACATACCCCGGGTACCCTACAAGGTTTCTATATTTAAGCTTTTGTAGAAATGTGGCTCACTTGGCTGTACATAATATTTAACAAATAGAAAGTCCTACAGCCCACATTTTATTTGAGTTTTTAGTCAAAAGGCATGGCAAAGATGACTTTAGACTTGTTCATAGAAAATAAAAGCAAGTCCTTTTTAGAATTGTTTTAGCAGACACTGTGAAGGATTATGTAGGACAAAATCTAAATTTTTGTGGATTATAAGCCTAAACATTATCATAAGAACAATTTCCAGTTGTACATGTAAGAGCAGCACTTGTGATTGTCATGTATCAGTGATTATAACCCACCCATTAATTTTCGCGTGATCTTATTGGCTACTTTACGTCACGTGTTGGACAGTTATCACGCAATAACCCCCGTCGGATTTGATATTTGTCCTCCTCCTCTGATTTCCACTGAAAAAAGCAAAGTTTGCAGGAAAAAGGC
>Ga0126343_10000252_pt1 | contig 18724 bp, 15 predicted proteins | sample Cyp2metagenome_FD_92531 | JGI IMG/M metagenome (GOLD analysis project Ga0126343, IMG submission 92531) | Coral microbial communities from Lord Howe Island, Old Settlement Bay, Australia - Cyphastrea 2 metagenome | ecosystem: Host-associated > Invertebrates > Cnidaria > Coral ...
ACGAAGAATGCAAAGCAATGTACGAGATTAGCTTGAAAGTTTCAAAGTCTCGAATGTTCCATTCTTGGTTCAAGTAGTAAATGTATAACGGCTGAGCGATGGAACAAACCGTGAAATCAGCAATACTGAGACTGAGTATGAAGTAGTTTACACCTGTTTGAAGTTCATCATTGCGGTAAATGACAAAGCACACCAGTAGGTTTCCAGTCGTTCCTGCGACTGACAAGAAAGCATTGATTATGGACAGAATGCCAAAGGTTAAAACCCGTTCCATAAAACCGAGTGGAAAACAGCTAGCTACAAATAACTGCAAAAAGCTCGACTGAAGATTGATAGATGATGAATGACGGAAATGACTTCCTCGTTTAAATTTGTGTCAGGAAACTCTGGTTCGCCTCGAACAATACCCTTCGAGAAAAAGCTCTCTTTTATATTACACTGCCGGGCAAATGTTTCTTCCGTTGTTTTTTCCATTCAAATAGGTTCAACATGAAAAAGAAAGAGCCGATTAATCCTTAGTATAAGAACACCTGTCAGCGTCTAATGCGCATAAATCATCTTTTTAAGACTATGTCATTGATTTTGACGTACCGTAACTACAGCAAATAATCAACGCGTTTCACATAATGTCATAAAAAACGAATTTCGCTCATCATAATCTCGAAATAACTAAGTAATAAGTGCCGTTCTCTGGTCTGTAAATAGAAAATAACCATTTGATTGGTAACTTAAGTGGAACCAAAACAAAATTGGTCTTGTCTTGATTAAACTTAGTTATAAGCTTACGACCAAATGAACGTAAAATAAAAGCAATTAGGTCTTGGATAACGCACGCTTTTGTGATCACTTCTTTTAGCTGAAAAACATTGAAAACCTATGATAAATCGTCGGTCAATCCTGCCGATTCAGTGTGATTTATGTACATTTTTTGGGTTGGAAGACCAGCATCTGAGAAAATCCAGAACAAACCTAACGGTAATAATGAAAACTAAATCTGGAAGAAAGTCGCGATGCAGAAACGGTTTAGTTTCTATACTGGACAAAAAGAATTAACCACAAAATATACACATTCTGTGTATGTCTTTTCTTGTTTTTATTTACCAATAATACATAGGATTTTAAGACAGGCACATTACTATAAATCTCGATTTAAAATACAAACCTAACAAAAAAATTGACAACATCATTCATGAAGGCACTATTGGCTGTGGGTTATCTTGAAGTTTGGTTTCAGTTTCCGCTTTAACGTTCCAATCAAACACTCCATCATATTCAATTTCTAGCTTTAATGCCAGCTGTTTGAACAGTCCTCTTAAGAAGTCATAATCTGGTTCTTCCTCGAATTGTAATCCCTTGCAATAGTTAAGATAATCCCGAAATTCATTAGGCAGCTCTTGGCAAAGTCGTTCTACGGAAATGGACATTTTCGTCTCGGTAATCAACTTAAACCTCCCTTGATCATCGCACGCCTGCAGGCCCTGCCATGGTAAAGACCCTTTACAGAAGTACACGAGGACATAGCCGATGGACTCTAAATCGTCTCTTCGACTGGGCTCCATACCTTTATGTGCATTCACACTGGCGTAGCGGGTTGTTCCAGTGATTTCACGAATTTCCATTTGTCGAAATCTGATATGTTTAACACGTTTGTCACGGTATTTCTTGGCAAGTCCAAAATCAATTAAGTAAACCTAAAATGAAGGTGACGCAAAAAGAAATATATTTTCATATCGTACTGGCTATTTTGTTTGTAATATATTTCCATATCGTAATTGGACTCGCAATCTGATTGGCTGAAGAGGTGTCTTGAACTTCTTTATTGTTAGGGAGCTTAAGCAAACCACGATGGCAAAAAGAACGAAAACGTTATTAAACAAAAGATTTAGCCATCCAAGTGCGCTCTAACTCTTTATTTTTTGCACTCAATAGCTGTCGTTGCAAAGCAACCAGCACGTGAAATGAGCAAATTCTGTGTATTCTGGAAGGAAAAGGCAGCCGCTATGACGACAAATTTTCGAATTTCGTTTTGGAATTGATAGCTGGCATTACACATTTAGTTTGAGTAGGGTTTCAGACCGATTGGCGTACTAAATAGGTTCAAATAGTTACGAAACAGTAGAAGGTAAAATTTAAATCCATGTCTTTTTTTTTCCTAGGCGTGCTGTGTGTCGCCGTCGTCATTGCAAGCTCACCAATTAGAAAGTTGCGCGTAAACAACCTCTTCTCCAATACCTCAAGGCAGAACAGAGAACCTAGGAACGAGTTTACAGTTTCAAAGAAGCCATTAGGGAGCTTAAGCAAACTACGACGGTAACGAAAACGTCACCAAACAAAAGACTTAAATTATCTCTATTGTTCTACACGACAGCAGTTCAACTGATGGTATTATATCATGATCAGTGGTAAACAATCGTGACCAACAACCCAAAACAGTCATGCATGTACATGATCCCACAGGCTCACAAGCTGTAAAAGATTATAACAGTAACTGTGTGCAAAAAAATTGTTTGATTAATAACTGATTGACCCATTGATGAATCGATTATCAGTAACAGTCCAGATACACTGCAATCCACGATGTATAATTGTGCGACCTCTCTTTTAGCATCAATTTTCGATGCCGGTTGACTACTGGATTGCTTTTTGATGATCCCTCTTCTCTGACCACTTCACAGAAATCGAAAGCGAATAAGCAAGTTGGTTAGGAGAATTTCTTACTGAAATGTACATCAAATAACGGTTTCTAATTATTTCTTGGCATATTATTTAATTTTGCGCCCGAGAAAGATAGCTTGGATTGAAATGTCGTTTACGGGTGCGCATCGGGTTTTTTTGGTCAATAAGTCAAAAAATGTAATTGCCCTTCTTTTAGACTTTTCAGGAATTTAATTATCCATTTGCATCAAAGTTTTCCTCCAAAACTTTGAAAAAACGAAAAAAACGTCGTCATTCCCTAGACTACCTCCAGCTATTGCACACTAATGGCTGATAGTGTTCAATGGCTCAGCGAATCAGATTACAGCATTTGCATTAGTATACCAGAATTCTGCAAAAGATATAAATGGATGTTTATAGATTTGTATACCTCTATACTTTTTTTCAGTGTCTTTTTTAATCTCTTTTTTTGCTTTCTTTTTGATTTTGTACCTCAGAAGATAGCAGCTTTTACAAGCTATACAAAATATATGCAATGACTACTGTTATAGATAAAGCAAGTTTAACAGCCAGTGTTGCTACTAGTCTTGCTGATTTATGGAATAAAACAACTCTGGGAGGATTTTTTAACGCAAATCAAGTACATGGCAACAAAAGTGCCAATGACCATAGTTAGTAGAGGAGACTGCTCCGGTCATTTAACAACTATGTCCTGACGCAACTTAATTTCTCAGCAGATAACGCGTACCTTATCCGTTTTATCCCGTCGACCCATGAGAAAATTCTCTGGCTTGATATCACGGTGCAGATAATCATTTTCGTGAACAAACTTGATCCTGGCAATCATCTGATCAGCTAACTGTAGCACAGTCTTCAGACTGAACTTTCCAGACATTTTGTGCAACAATTGATCCAAATTTGCTCCTAACAGTTCCATAACTAAAATGTTCTTGTTTGCCTCCTGTCCACACCATAGGACTTGAGGAAAGCCCTCCTAAAAAAATTCAACGAAATAGACCACATATCTATGGTTAATACGGGGAGTGTTTTCAAATGCGGATAACAAAGATCTCTTTTTAGTGATATTCCCGCGCACGAGCCTCCATTACAGGTTAGTTCCAATCCAATACCAAGAATACGAATCCATGCATGGCATATTGATAGGGCGGTTAACAACCTTGTACAAAAGTTAACTTCCAGAACAATTTTTTCCCTTTGTGAATTTTCATGAATACCCAGAAAGCTCGCGTAAGGGTGAACGCCTACGAGAATTAACAACTTTGTACACAGGCTGCCTTCCAGAACAATTTCTTTCCTTTGTGAATTTTCATGGATACCCTGAAAACTCGCGCCGGGAAGAACGCCTACGAGAATTGCGTCACGATATTGCACATGCGCAACTACTCACAGGGAAGGTCAAAAAGGTACATTACAATAGGTCGAGCTACAAAGATAAAGGACCCCAACATTATTTAGTGATAATCATTTATCTTGACCTCACAAGCAAGTCGTATAAGTCGCAAAAATGATTTCTAATAAGGAGAAATACACGCTCTCTTAACTGCTGATTTAGACAGTGCTTTCCATGCGGATTTTCCGTTTTTTGTACCATGTAGTACAACCGGCCGAAACAACGCAACGAGACCCAAGTGACCGACGTGAAACAACCGAAACAACCAAGAAATGGAATCAACAAAAGAAGTAAAACCATCACTATTATTGAAAGCTAACCGTTATCAGGCTAATGTGAATGTTATTGACTAATGTTTCAGTTGCCGTGAATGACGCTTGGGTTAAAAAAAGTAAGTTTTACTTTTTTCAATGAATCCGCTTGTTTACTTTTCTTGTTCGCTTTTTAAAGTGACATAAGAGTATGTATCCTTACCACATTGTCATCTTCACCAACTCGATGTAAGGCTTTGAGCAAACGAGCTTCCTCTAAGAGCGTTTGTGGTTGACTTGTTTGCCGAGACTCGATTTTTACCGCCACTTGTTCTCTACTGTCGATATCTTTTCCTAGACATATGACGCCAAAGGATCCCTCGCCAATCTTACCTAAAAGACGATACTTTGTGGCAACGAGACTTCCCCCAGAAACAGGTGGCTTCGATGAACCCGCCATGTTGTTCAATTTCACATGTTTATTTTTGACATTCTTTGGCCTAAAATTCGCCTGTCTCTTTCGTCATAATGGCATGCTTGCTTAGCGCGCGCTAGAGAAGACTATACCAATCAGAATTTGAAGCAAAAACATACAATTGGTACGAACCGTCTGCGAAAGGCGCGCGTGTTCCGGTCTGCTCCTGATTGGCCGATGAACAAGGCGTATTAGCTCTGATTGGTCCAAGTACATTACTCGTCAAAAAAAATATATACATATATAGAATAAAAGAAAAGGTAAAGAAAAACGAGAATCCAGAGCGGTGAATTTCTGCATTGAGTAACTAATCAAACCTTTTAACCCCGTCACAGCTACTCGGGTTCATTTTTTTCTCTCTGTTTGCTTTCTTCGCAAAGCACGGGGGACTCCCGAAGTGTCCAGCGCACCCGCTCAAAAAATTAACTAATGAAATAGATTACATTAATTGAGACTAAGATAAGTCGTTCTTCCTCAGTTTATAATTAGTTTGTTACGTCATAGCAATTACCTGATTTTCAGCAATAACTAGGATATAAATCGCGCGCATTAATGTAATTATGCAAGCCATTAGTTCGAGTCGTCAGAGAATAACTAGTGACATGCACAAAGTAAATTGTCTTTAAGAATCGTACGAACAGAACAGAGTTTCGCGAACACTTGCGCTCGGCAAAATCGCCACCGGAGAAAATAGTTTTTCGTCCAGCTATATATGGCCTTGGCTATCCGGCATGGTACACCAACGCGAGAAGAAAAAGAGGAAAAAGAGTGCTACATAACGAGCCTCAGCAACGAAATCCTTCTTTATGTATCAATATATATGGACGCAAAGTCAGTGGCGAGACTTTGTCAAACTTGCCGGCGTTTACGAGATGGCATTATGTGCAGTGATCCGTTGTGGAAAGAACGACTTCGAAGAGACTTCGAACTTGATCTTCGAATGAAGAGGCCATTCAAATCGTTTTACGAAATATATCGTCTGGTATCAATGTCCCGAACAGTAACAAAGATTTATCTATCGGAGCGGTTTTATTCTTCAGGGAAATACGGTTATTTGCCTGGCTGGTTATGGACTTGGGTTATACTGAACACCAGCGCTCCTGAACTACCCTCATGGATTCGAAATAACAGACAGGCGTTTCTGCGGCTTAAAGTGAGCGAGATGCCCTTAGGGCGAATCCAACGGGTATGGAATTTAGCCGCGGGGGATTTCTCTGGGATTCGGGAAGTACGAAATGAAAGAGGGACTATCTATTACAGTTGGTCAGACGTTCATAAAGTCTTCTTCGCTAAGTACGGTGGACTCCCAGAATTGACCGCGCACTCGCTCAAGCGATGCTCTCGCGCGAAGCGACATCTCGAGCGAAATTTCACCGAACTCACTTCAGAAGACTCGCCAAGACAAAACCGAGCTCGACAGACCTTTATTGCAGTAATACCGCAAGAACTTTTCACCTTTAGTCATCTCTTGCAACCTTTATGAAAAATGTTCAGTTGCATGGTAGAAACATATGCGGAATGCAGACCTACAGATGTTGGGATTTATTTAGAAAAGAAATTAAAAGAAGACAAATAGCATCATGTTATATCAAGCTTTGGTTTACTTGGAATCCAGTGGAATTCTGTTCATAAATGGAGGTGACCAATACAAGTTGATAGATCTTTACAATTTTTCTTATGAATAATAACGTTACATGAATATGACACTGTTGAACCGAAATTATATTCTTAACGTGAAATTTGAAATACATATTTACCGCATAATTTGTTCGTGTAGGCATGTATTTCAGCCCTCAGATTATCAGAACTGAGACAACTCACTTTGTCAATAGGCTATTGATAGATTAATACAGTGGTTAAAAGCAGTTTTGCGTAAGAGAAACTGATACTTAATAGGACACAAACAAACGTTTTGATACAAGTGAAGACTGAGAAAAACGAGAACGCTAGAAGCGAGGAATAGTACTTAACATTCATTGTTCATTTTCTACACGGAAGCTGGAGATATTTAGTATTGAAACAAGCAAAAGTATATGAAAAGCAATGACTCCGGTTTATAGTTGTCATACAAATACACGGAGAAATGTGCCCCTTATCCTTTAAAGGTGTAATTAACGCTTAGAACAGATCAGTGATTTGGAAAACTGCATAAACTATACCAGTCGGAAAAAAAGCTGCGCGTCGGTAGATTCTCTTACAGTGTTTCCGGGAACTTTTACCTGTACAACGCGCAACTGAGCTTGATTCACTTGTACTACGCAAACTCACCGACCCACAAGCATTACGTGCAATGCAAACGAGACAAACGACATAGCGGTTGCGCGGGGAAGAGTGAAAAATTTTTTCCCGGCTTCAGTTGTGCTTAAATAAAATGCGAGAAAGGACTGTTCCATGGAGCGCGAACTGCAAGAATGGAGCGCGAAATGCGAAGCTTGATCGTGGAGAGCACAAATGGAGCGCTAAGGCCTATACTGGAAGTGACGTACGAGAGACAGCGTGAAGAGCAAGAATGATGCGCAAAGTGAAAGGCATTGCATGTGACTTCAGGTGACACACCCGGAGAATGATTCGCCCGGCGACGCGAGTGGATGTTTTTTCCACGTTAATCACCTCCCTTTAAAATATGCATGGCACCGTCTTTGTTCATAATTCTCCCACTCTAAATTCACAGCAATGACAAAAACGAACTCTTTTGAGTTTATTCCGGTCTCCGACCAATCGCGATCGACCGACCAGTACATATCCGATCAGAGACCAGCAGGCGGACCAACACAAATGCAAAATGTCAAATTTTACGTCTAATATTAATTCATTAACAAATTACTCAAACGTTTTGGTCATAAATAGGGTATCGTTTTTAGCCTATTTTGGCCATTTCGGTCATAACTTGGGTATGGTTTTCGCATCATAGCCTTGATATGGGTATGTATGAAGAAGCCACTTTTTCATGATCATCATCGAAAAGAGAATTAACAAAAGCCCTTCACAAATTATAGACCCTTTGCAGAAAGGGCACCTTTATTTGAATATCAACACTTATACATCCTTAGCCTCACATTCGTGAGAAAAATCCTTTGTCTCGAAACATGAGTACGAGGCTAAGGATGTATAAAGTATTGTTATTCAAATATAGACGCCATTTATGTAAAGGGTCTATGTTTGCGCTAATTGAACAATTGTTTGAAATAGGGAACGTATAACGCAGATCTGAAACAGGGTATTGGTCATAAAGAGGGTTTCCAATATTTGGTGAGGTGATAAATAGGCGTGGGAATATCGCAGATTGGATATAAGAAGGGTAAGGGTTTTGGGAAGTGGGCCGCACATCCTCATCCAACTTTTCAGGGACTACCGCCGTGCAGATCGAATTGTAGTGTCCAGGCATGGGAGGATGGCCTAGCCAACGAGCTTGTTGCTATCGACAGAAGTGGGGATCTGCTGTATTACGCTATAACCACCGCAACCTTGCGTGGCTTGCAAGAACCGACAGTGTTCCGCCTCGCTAAAATCGTCCAGCGAGCTATTCGCCTCAGTTATATCACCCAAGTTCAACTTCAACGCCAATGTCGACGACGGCAGTCGACACACTGAACATACAACTTTCACGGGCGATCTCTCTTGTCCCGAGGGATTATAGGCCGTAGAAATTCTGAAACCCGAATCGAGCAAGAGACTAGTGGTAACGCATCGCATCATCAGACTCACAGCTGCAAAGTTCGTCATCGGTGAGGATTTCAGTTGATGAGAGACTGTTGTCATGCGTCGTGTCATATGTTATAGCATGGTGTATAATTATTGAAGCCTACTAATGCGCCGCAGTTCCGAAAGTGGACTAGGACAGTAGAATGTTTAGGCTCTACTGAGCTTAACCCTGTCACTGGTTCACAAAGCTGCCCACATAGATTCTACGTTATGTCTTCTAGCAGTCATTTTTACGTGTGTATTAGCGACGATTACGAGCTCGGGTATCAGTTCCCTTTACCTTTTGCTGGATTTTTCAGCTGTTCATCCGGCAACCCTCTCACTGTACTTCACAAGAGAACCCAAGAGAAGAGTGGCAAAAACGTACCGCGAGTCTCCTCGGTGGAACGTTTACTTGAACGAGATACGGAGGGAACATTAAACGGCCTACAAAACTGAACTGCCTCAAAGGCTACAGCCTACAGCCTCTTTGGCCAAGTTGTCCAACACAGCAGTAAAAAGACCCCCTTGCAATGCCCGCCCTGAGGTAATCCCGAACTCAACCACAACGCTGATGGTTGTTGGAGTAAACGGTGAAGTTTGGTACAAGAGCGATTCGATGGCCGAGTGGACCCTGGCTTCTTTTGCGGCTCGTAATGAGGATGACTCGCCGGATCCCTTATATCTGGGGACCAAACTACATGTAAGCCCATGTACCAAAGCGCTGTTATTACCCATAGCGTCTGCGCTACTGCTCCGGCGTTTATGACATGTAGCTACAAGAGGCGCCAGATTACAAACCAGTAATGCCAAACGAAACAACCCCTTTGAACAAGGAGAACTCCTAAAAAGGAGTTATAAATAAAATGAATAAAAAATAAATATATCAATTGACTTTGTTTAACGAGGGTAGCACATAACAGTCTTCCACTGACAAACCCGTGGCCCTCGAATTCCCGATCGAACTGGAATTTAGAAATGTGTTGATTTTTGAGGAGGGAGGAAAACCCTCATCAAAAATCGATTCAACCGGACCACTACATTTACCTTAGGATAGGTTGAATGTTTGTGAAAATTCACAGAGAACATAGTTTTTGTAAAAAGGTAATGGTTTAATTTATGAACTGTCAATAGTAAATTCCCAGGGACTTCCCAACAGGAATATTACAATTATTGTTAATGTCAGTGAAGTGGAGGTTCGAAACCTTCAAAAGTATTTAACTCATTCAAAGAAAAGAAAAATTTTACTTTGAAATGTAACACCAAACCTGTCGTTTTTATATAAAAAAAAAATATTACTACGCTAATACGCTTGATGAGATGTGGCAAAGCACGGGCTTCTGGGATAGGAGAGGGTGTGTTTGAGTAACAGGGTATCGACGAAGGGGATTGAGGGGTCTACGAAAAATACACTGCAAGGTTCCACTTCTCCCAATAAGTCAACTGTGCGTCGTGTACACCACATGACTTGGAGTTTTACAAGAAGAAGCAAACACTGTATATGTTCTGTAACAAACTGTAGGCTATTATTTAAAACTCGCCCTGTGTGCATTAAGGCACAACAACCAAAACTGGGGCTGTGTTTTGTCTCATTTGTCCTTTTGTTTTGATGAATAGCAGCCTCTACTACAAACACTTCACGTTCAAGTGATATCACGCAACATGGCAACAGCACACTACTATTTAAAATTAGAATTGTGAGCAACAATAAAACTGGGGCAAAGTTTTTTTTCTTTTTGGTGAACAAGAGGGCTGCATTATGTTTTCAACACTTACATGTAACCTTCATGTACAATCATGCACTATGGTAATACTGTGAAGTACATGTAATGTCTCTACAATGTCTGTGGGTATCAAGATGTCTGAGATGCACAGGGCTGCACATGTACATGTACTACACTGACATTTTCCAACAGAAATGTAGTGCAAGTCGTCATATCCTGCCTGAAGCTGATATTGCACATCAAGTTGTGAGCTCCATCTTTAGACTTAGGTTCACAAGATGGTGTATGTAAAGCTCTTTGACTGCATTAATTAGTCTCGATCAATGAGGGTACCTCTTGTTTTCTTGGACTGGTCTTGTTTTAACTGGGTGGAAAAAGCACAACTTAAATAATAAACAAATGAAATGAATACAAATACAATTTAAGGAGGCTCGAAAGGGTTTTTAGCTGCACACGCATCAGCTGAATGACTCAAAATTAGCACACCGGAAGTTAAATCTTGCGTAAAATCGCGCGAACCGGAAATAAAATCTGCAGAAAATATTTGTGTGTAGCTCAAAATTTTGCTTGGTGACCTATCTTGATTTTTTGCATGCACGCACCATTCACGTTGGCACTTCAAATATAAAAGTTTTGGAGAAAATTATCCAGTACAATTTTCTGTAAGCTATAAATCGCATTTTTTTAAAATCTATTTAATTCTACTACATAAATTTTTTACTACCTGAAAAGTTAAAGAATTTAGGGAACTTTCCAAGAAAGAGATAAAAATGGTAGGTCACCAAATTAGTTTTTCAGATAATTTACGAAAACTGAAATTTAGTGGACGTTTTTGTGCACCTTGTGCATTGCCATGGTAACTGATATGACATCACAAGTACCCTCAAAATATAGCCCGGCAATAGAGTTGCAAGGAGACATATAGTTTGCCCACACCATTAAATATCCTTCTTTGTAATCTTCCATCATTTCACAACCACGGCAGCAGCAAAAAACCCTTTCAACCCTCCTTAAGTGATAAAGTAAGATACAAAATTAAATAACGTGCAAGGTATAATCACATTCTACTACTGTTGTTTGAGTAAGGCACGACAAAAATTTTGGTTACTCAAGTTAATCGTGTTGTTGTAGCTGGCTCCATTTCCAGTGGCAACTTGTTGGCCTTTGCTATCATTGGCAGCAAAGCATGCAGAATTGTAGGCCACATGACTGGCGACATACAGCTGCTGATATTTTTACCACTGGAAATAAGGTGCCCGTGAATCCAACAGATTGCTATTTTTCAGGCTAATTAAACCTTTGTCACCAAACGTTTGACGTGCCTTACTCGACGGATAATTGTGATACTTTGAGGACCATTTATGAAAATTATACCTGAATGTGAATGCAGTTTTTCTGCTTAAAAAGCCTTGAAACTTCAATTTCTATTAAAAGTACTACCAAGAGAGGAATGAAGACACTTAATTACCTGGTCTACAGCTGCCCTTTTCTGTGCTGTTGTTTTCCTTTCAAGTTGCTTCTCAATGATCTGGGCATTGTGAGCATAAGATGAAGCAACTTCATGCTGGAGAAACACGAGGAAAGAATGCATATAAATCAGGGGGTAACATTTTAATTATACAGAGAATAGCCTGCAAAAATCACACATGCTGTCATAGCTACAGCTGTACTGGGATGACTGCTGAAACCTTTTATTAAAAGCTGGATCATTGGATAATTCAATTCAAGAGTTTTCATTGGTTTAGCCATCATGGTACATCAGCAATTATAATCCATCAAATATTTTCGCTCGCGCGCAATTGGTCTAAACACGTCACGTGGGCCAATATTCCCCAGCCAAAACTGGAGAATATCCGAGATTAGTAAATTCTCAGCTCCGACTATTGCATTTCTAGCTTTTTGATTGGCTAAAAAACTCCGACTATGAGCCAATAGTCGGAGTTTTACGTCATATGGAAAATAGTCCGCCAAGTTTAAAAATTTTATGCCTTGTAAAATTGTGGAAAAAAAAATCGGCAGCAAAACCCGGTCTGAGAATTTACTAAAAGAATTAATATTCCATTCGCCCTTGTTGGATATGAAGTGATTATAATCAACTCACGCTACGCGCTCGTTGGTTATTTTATCACTTCATATCCAACTCGGGCTCATGGAATAATAATTTATTCTTATTTATTTTCGCGCCAAATGGTGGCTCAGGGTTCTCAGTTGAACCCGTAACCCGTAACACCTGTCACGGGTGTCACAAGTATGTGTTACGGCTGTCAAAGTGCTTCAACCAAATGTAAATAAAAGAACGACTTTTTGTATAAGTTCCTGGGTAAACTATTGACTGTTAGTTGCTTTCGCAATGTACCTTTCTTCGGTTTTAGTTGTCGAAGTGAATAGCCTTTTTCGCAGATCAAAGAATGACTGGACAATCGCTTTGCGTCTCTGCAACGTTGAAATATGGCTGCCATATTGAATTTATAAATCTGAACCCAGGCCTCTCGCAGATGTCATCTTTCCACGAGCAAAAACCATGCCCGCTGCAAAGCGAAAGGCCGACCAGCCAGGGATACTGAACTTTTTCGCAAAGTAAGTGTCATAGTATGTTCAAAAGAGATTTAAAAGAGACCAGTTTCATCTATTTACTTTCGAGACCTCGCTTTCATAATGAAATTATTTGAGGAGGGTATCGCTGTATCGTAATTTTCAGTTTGATAAGAAGTAATTCCACCTTTCCTGTGTTCAAAGCATGCCCCCGGAAGCTTGGGCCCTATGGGCCCAAGTTACCTGCCCTTTGGGCGTGTTAAGTTCTACCCTTTAGGTGTCACGCATGTAACTACCACAGCAACGGTTGTACAAAATTCTATTGAGAACCCTGCTTAAGATACTCAAACATGGTGATCCAGTTGCCAATCATAGAATCGTGGGTTTGTTTTTAATTATTATTATATATCTATTTGAAAAAATTGTGTCTTTCATCCACAAGCAATGATGTCATTTTTCCTTTGAAACCTAGTCGCAAATATGTAAAGTTAAGTCGCAAATGCGACTGTATTGCTCGCAATGTGGAGCCCTGCAGTAGCAACAAAAAATGCATCATTTGAAACAGTCATTTGCATTGTACCTGTTCAATTTCCTCCTCTTCTTCATCAATAGTAGACACTGTTACAGAACTGAATTTACCAAATTCTTTTGTCCTCTTTGTGACCATAACCTATTGAAGAGAACGACAGTGATGAGCTTTTGTTAACACTTTGACAGTCTCTTTAGCAGACACCCTGAAAAAGTACAAGTGTCTGTAAAAGGAGGCAGCCACTTACGGGATAATAATTACTCCACTTCTTTCCATTTGAGGAATATCGTGGTTTGTATTCCCAGACATTTCCAGTGACGAATGGACAGCATTTTCCAGAATTTTTGGAAGAGAACAACGTTGTGAGGTATACACGTACACAAATTTTCAGAAAAATAATGTCTTACTGGGAATTTCATTCCCACTGACTTTACTGCTGGAATTTCCTAACTTTTTGGAAATTCATGACAAGTATTTGTCCCTGTTTTATCTTTCATTTTTTCAGTTACCATTATGATAATGACTAGTTTCCTTTATGGTCAGAGATGTTGTACATTGTAGTACAAAAGTAATTTTTGATAACCTGTAGAATTACTGTACCTTATTTGCCACAGGTTTGATGGTTGTAGTGGCTTGACTGTCTCCAGTTTGAACCAATGCTCCTAAAAAGAGAGCAGATGACATGCTCATACATGTATGTTTAGAATACAATCATGCATGTGCTACACTGTACTAGTTACCATTGTTCCTACTACACAGAAATTAATGGTTTTTTCAAAGAAAATAAAGGTTTTTCAAAGGAAATAAATATACATGTACAAATTCCTTTTCCAGGATACAGTTCTACCTTGGTGTGTTGATAATGAAAATCTATCTGGTGAGTCAGGAATAAATTAAGCAAATGGCTTATGAAGTGATGAAGTGTTTCTGGAAATGGCATAAAAGGTATAGCTCTACATGTAGATACATTTGTACAGGAGAATTCCCAGAGAACAATCATGAAATGCACAATGTAAATGAGAAGAGAACATTTTCAAAGAGTTTTCAAGGACCCAGAAATAGAATTGTACCCTGTTTGAACTGCTCTGGGTGTCACCTTTGAACATTGCCTTGCTAACAGTAACCTTGTTTATCCATAGTAATCAACTTTAATATGTGAGATTTTCGTTACTGTCACACTATGACTAAATGAATGATTTAACGGCCTAGTGCATAACTTCCACAATAATCATACAGTCAAGTCATATAAATAGAAATGGTTGAAAAACCTGATCTTGAGTAGACTTTTTTGTGATCCTACACAATTTGGCCCCCAAATTGTCTGCACACTGTCAGAAGCTTTGGTAAAATGATAAGCAACAGGTGTATAGAACTGTCTTTGATATGCAAAAGTGGACTCGCGCAGAAAGTCCCTTACCATCTACAACAAATGTGACAGTTTGATCTTTCTTTGATGGTCTGTAAAACAGCCACAGACTGCACCTGTTATGTCAAAACGAAATCAAAGAAATTAAACTCAAGGGACATTTTAATCAACATGCTGGTATAAGATATAACTCGATACATGTAAGAATACAACACATAATTAAAATCATATATGCACATCTACATTTACGTGGCCCCATTCGTTTGAATACTGGATAAATCGCTCTCCAGTTGATAAGTTTAACAAAACAAACTATGCTACAATGTACATGTATCTCTTAGATAGCGACTTATCCAGTGGATAGCATTATCCACCCTTAATACATTTATTTATCATTGTTAACTCACTTTTTGCATTTTAAGCGGAACTGCCTCTCAATGCCATTTGACCTATAATAAAAATATTAATAGAATTAAAATAATTTGCAGAATTCAATTTAAAAAATTGAATTTTTTTAACAAACTACAGTGTATATCTACACTTTCCATTGAGAGCAATACACCCCACCAGATTTTTCTTTGTGTAGCGACTGAACCATTTGTCAGGAGTTCATTTCATTTACAAATATCACAAACAGGTTGACGACATTCAGCCCTTAAAATTTACTTACATGTAGTAGTGCCTGTCAGACTACTACATCAATTGTCAATTAACGCATGTAAACTACACCTAATGTTTGTCGTCTAACAGTATTATGTACAATGTAGGCTTTCTGAAGATGAAAAAAACAATTCAGCCGTGGTCTACACTAAAAAAAATGCCCAGTTAATACCCATAATTAAAGCCATGATGTTGTTATTGTCACACTACATGTACATGACTGTGGATGTACAAGTATCAGTTAGCCCAAACAAATAGGTGGAGAGAGTGACCAAGAGCTGACAAACCTGCTGGGAAAAGCAATCTAAAATGTATGTAATATGAATTCATGATAAACAAATAATTGCCTAATTATATTGGATCTACACAGAGTGTACAATTACAGTGTACCTTCTCAAGAAAACAGTATCACCATCAATGCAGTTGAGTTTGTGGGCGTGTTTGGAACCATCAATCACTCTGGCATGATCTGTTCTTCTTAATGGAAGCTTCTCTAGGGTACTGTCTACAAAACAAATGACAAACAACATTATTAACGTAAACTCTTACTTGCACTGTAGATATTGTAAAAAAGACAAGCAACAGTTGTCAGTCATATATATGTTGATGCACAGCCAGTAACCTTGCATGATATGGTAAGCTATAAACAAACAACAACAACAACAACAAATTATATTGTTGAAGAAATGATAGACAAGAGACCATGCAATGCCCAAAGCAGTTACAATAATTATTCTGTTGAGTAATACACAAAGTTAATTATTTAAGTTAGAGTAACTACAGACTTTTGCAGGCATCCTTAGCTGATAAAAACAATTATTGCCAGCATGTTGTTTTGGAGTCAACCACCACAATCTAAATGTGAGTATATACATGTAATTATGTATTTTCAAATCAGACTCCCGCTTCACGGTCATCCAATTTTGTTTATCACTCTTACGCTTGCAAGCCTGGAACAATTGGGAATGAGAGCTCCATGGTAAAAGAGCATGCCAAAACCACTGGCCGCGATATACACCCTGATTATGCGAGCATTTTGGAAACAGGCATAAAAAGGGGGAAAGGCTTTTTCCAGAGTCATTACTGTACACTCATTCCTGGACTGTCAAGAACCCTGTTAATGAAAGAGCCCCCTTCCCAAGGACTTATGCATCATCATTGGTTTCCTCCGCAAGGGGCAACGAACAATGACTTGAAACTATGTATTTACATTCAGTGACTACTGCGGAGTAAATTTCTCTGACGAACTTTGAGGAAGACCGTAGAAGGCATCGAAAATTCAGTTTTAACATTGTTTAGATCTGTTTCAAATTACTTTCTAGAACTTTACTATGGAGCCATGAAGTGCCATTAAATTACAATTCCAATTTTAAATCTCAGGTAAAAAGTCGGGAAAAAAGTCGAGATAAAAGTCGGGAAAAAAGTCGGAAAAAAATGAGGATGAGGTAAAAAAGTCGAGAAAAAGACAGAACGCCGGCAAAACTTTGGGGGATATTCAAAATTGCACACGTTATTTCATGGCACTTAAGGACATTCGCGCTAATTGTTTCTGCGCATCCTTCTGCGCACGCAAATTCACATGCCACGTCATGAATGAGCGCGCACTAAGAAATAAAATGAACAAATGATAGGGCAGAAGGCCATTGCTATAGCTTTTCCTGGATTTAACAATCTTGGACGCATGGTGACCCCTGTTTTTGTTTTGTTGGATCATTTCCTCCACCAATTTTCTGCCTTTAGCGAAAAAATGAAGAAAATCTATCCCCTAGAAATTTGAATTTTTTGCAAACTGCACGATCGAATTCCGTTCTTTCCAGCTCTTCGTTCATTGGTGCAACGGTTTCATTTAAATGCCTTTTGAAGGATTACGTTTTGTGAAAACGTTGGTAAAATTTGGAATTATTTAGTTCATACGCAACAGACCTACTTCTACAAAATAAGACTAAGATCGTTTGTCTCCGTTGACTCACCTTCGATATTTTTAACTATAAACCCCTATAGACCATTACTTGCGCCAATTTATCAAAATCAGGGTAGTTTTCCACACGCTTCATCTCTGAAACGAAGCTGGTGACCCCCAATTTTTATTACATTTCTGGCACAAGTAACTCATTAACTGTCTGCAGTAAAAATTTTAAAGAAATCTATCGAGTGAAAAATTTTCGCGTGAACGTCCTTAATGGGCTCCGTACTTTACTTTAAAGGAGAACGGAAGGCTAGCAGTCACATTTTATTATGGAGCGTAAAACTATAGGAAAAGCTTAGATTTGAAGTCAAAAGCAATAAAAGTGAATTTTTCCTTTCGAAAGAGACGAAGAGAGTCCAAAACCCGAGGTCGATTTTTGAATTTGAACTTCCGCCATTTTGAACAGCTTTTCTTCCCGTTTCTTCCATAAAAGGAATGCCCGCCGCCATTTTGTGACGTCACAGTGCACATGCATTAGTTCAGGGCAATAAAACATATGAGGAATCGTGTCGAAACTGCTTGGATTATGGCCGAGATCGAGCCTTATTCTTTTGAACCCATGTGAGATAGTTCGCAGTCAGGGGAAGACGATGTTCAGGGGAGTCAAGATGAGCGCCGAAGAGGAAATACATTGTGGCGCAATGCGAGTGTTGTACGAACTGGTCAGTTACGAAAGAATGCTTATGCTGCAAGGAAATCGAGGAAGCAGTTAGCAAAAGTTCAGGTTAACGACAGGTTACTAACAATAACAGGTTACTGTTGTATTCAGCCGCAGATTTTAATTATTTTAGCACTAGGAAGCTAATAAACACGCATAGACTCGAAGAAAACTGTTGTTTGATTTACTTTATATATTTGGTATTTTGGTGTGGCGTTAACTGATCTAGTGGAAACTGTATAATCGACCAACCGCTTAATTTTCTATGTCCTTATTTACCTCTTCGTGAAGAGCTTTATTAATCGACGTCCACTAGCAAGCCTTATTGTGTTTACGTTTTCTGCCGGGCCAGAGATTGAGGTTACAGCAACTTTCGAAACACTTTTTCTCAAAGTGCTCCGAACAGACGTGGCACTGGCTAAGTTTGGGCAAATTTGCCCTTTTAATACGCACTAGCCACTCCTTAAGAAATAGTTTATTTTTTAAGGGCAGTCGATGAAAACTTATCCCTCTCTTAAAATCTCTGGGCGTCCTGTTTGAACAGCCACGACCCCAACCATTTTGCATTTGGTGATGTTGTCTTCTTGAAATTTCGCTTCTTGTGCACGGTGACGTCATACTATGCGCCCAAGCCTTCAACATGGCTTTCAAAATGGCGGACGTTCAAATTGTTCTTGTGCGGAGGTTTTTGCTGCTACAATTAGGTTAAAAGGTAAGGTCACATCCAAAAACATAGCGATTTGATTACAACGTATCATGTGATTTCATAAGAACGACTTTTTAAAAATTGGGTTTTCGCCTTCCGTTCTCCTTTAA
>Ga0126343_10000253_pt1 | contig 18674 bp, 27 predicted proteins | sample Cyp2metagenome_FD_92531 | JGI IMG/M metagenome (GOLD analysis project Ga0126343, IMG submission 92531) | Coral microbial communities from Lord Howe Island, Old Settlement Bay, Australia - Cyphastrea 2 metagenome | ecosystem: Host-associated > Invertebrates > Cnidaria > Coral ...
GTCTTTTAATCGTCGTTTCGTTTCTCCTATGTATTGTAAATTACAGCGGTTACATTGAATCATGTAGATGAGGTTTTTAGTTTCACAGGTCAGGTTAGATTTTATGGGATGCGTTTCTCCAGTAGAAAAGAAGGTATATGTAGTGAGTCCGTGAGAAATGTAGGGACAAGTAGCACAGTTTTTGCTGCAACGGAAAGAGCCATAAGGAAGTTGGGGATTGGAAGAATTAGAAGAGATTTTAGCTGTAACTAGTAAGTCACGAAGATTGGGGGAGCGTCTGAAGGCTACAACAGGCAAATGCTGAAAAACATTTTTGCAGCGATCAGAAGAGTGCAACAAATTGTAATGCTTTTTGATGATGTTAGAGATGTGAGGAAGTGCTGGATTGAAGATAGTTATAAAGCGTACACGTTTAGGTTTGTTGACGTCTTTGGTTTGTAAAGTGAGATTGCGGGGGATGTCGGCGGCTCGTCGTATTTGCTTGGTGACGAAGTTACGGTTGTAACCTCGTTTAAGGAGTCCGCCATTTTTCACTGTGAAAGTCAAAATTCGTTGATAAAATCCTACTACGGCTTCAATGTCGCCAAAATTAACAAGCATTGAGGGTGAAGCACCTTTCTTTGATGCCACACGAAGATCCAGAACGATACAAAAGGAAGAAAGTGGTTAAATCACAAGAATTCATGTTTAGCGATCGATTGATCGAATACAGAATCTTCTGGAATTATGAGGTTAGTTCGAGTCTGTTTTATCATCTCTCTCCTCTTCCATCGCTGAAAGCACCTGATATGTTAAATTTCTGGGCTTTCTCTACGCACCTGGCAGAGAAAGTTCAGTGTTAATGAAGCAAATTTCGTGTTACGACACACCGCCCCGCAAATATTTTTCCTGAAATCGTAACACATATTTTTAGTATATTTTCACTCAAAAGCGCATGTGTAGCTGGTTATTATGTGTTTGGTCACAAAGTCAAGCTACCACATGTCACGCACCCCCCGACCAGGGTTTTGCAATTTTTTATCACCACATTTAAACTTTTGGTTTCATAGCTGGTATGGCTATATTTAAGTCTGATATGGCTTTATTTAAGTCTGATATGGCTTTATTTAAGTCTGATTTCAAAACATAATCACTTAATTTACTCTTGTCTGCTTTTTTTGCGAGTTCATTTTTGACATAAGTCGTCCCAGCTTTTGTTTTTAATAAATCAGTGACAAACTTCTTTGTTAAGACATCTTGATCGTCAACTGGAGCAGCTACGTTAGTGAATCGTTTGTTTCTAATATGATAATGATTGTCAGCTGTTAAATGAAAACCTACTCCTCGTTCTCCTCGTTTACCTCTTTGTACTTTCACATCATTTGTAGTGAGATTGCCGTTACTGAAACCCATATATATTGTGAGAGATTTTTTAGGGACAGCTAATTAATAGGGTCGTGATCGATTCTGGATCTTTCACACAAATATTTATGTATTATTTTAATATCTTTTGCAGAAAAACGGCCACGGTGTAATTCAAAATGAGCAATATGCTTTTGGGAAGTAAAGTCCGTTGGGTTACTTGAGATAGAACCAATGTTAAAAGTATTTTCACCTGTGGAAGTTTCTCCAGTAAAATTACTTACATATCTTCCATTACAGTAAAATAATGAATTATTTTCATCAGGTGTGCTGTAATGAACTGATAAGACAGAAAAATTTAAAGTCAATGGATTAGCTTTAGTTGGAAAACTAAATACATCAACATGACCATTTCCATAACCAATTCTTAACTCCTTAGGGTTCTCTTTAATTGCTCATCAAAATATTTTTTTTTACATTGGTATTCAATTTATCGATTAATACTTTTACATATTTTGCAATATTAGATTCCATTTCATTTAGTTGTCCCACGTTGACAGTGCCATTGATCTCGTTTCCATCCCGAAGGCCTTTAATTTCTTTATTATTCATATTGAGTAAATTATTAATACGTAAATTATGTACATTTATAATATCATGTTTATTCATATTAATATCAGCTTCAAATTTCACTACTTTATGGATACTTTGTGGATAAGATAGACTCCATCCCAAATAGCACCATTAACATAATTTTGGTAACCAGATACTCCATAGACCACCACATAAATAGTTGTCACCGGATGATAAGAGACTTCAGTTTTATTTTTTAAGGTAATGTCAATATTCAAGTCAACGATGCCGATGTTACCGTATTTATGAAAATTAATGATAGTCCTGCTATGATAAGCAAACTTATTTGTTCTATTACGTAAAATATTTAAAGGAGTAGAGACAGCATTGACAACGACTTCATTTTTGTCTATTTTAGACTCATTGAAGTACATTTCAAAAACTAAAGTATATTCACCTAACTCAATGGCTTTTAAATCTATACCTAAACGAGTACTGTAATAACCTTTTTGACTATCATAGTTAATATTGAATTGATAGGTCTCTTTTTGAATTTTATAAAAATCTTTGAATACTTTTCCTACTTTAGTAATATCAGAGTCGTCTTTTTTTATCCATCACAAAAGAGAAGAAGTTTTCTTCATTATTTCCTTTAATGTCTAAATCTTCTGATTCTTTAATTTTTTATCAATCAATGCACTGATGGTAGTATGATTATCTGAGACTGTCTTATTAAGGAAATTAACAGTGGCTGCATACTGTGAATTTGATGGTAGTGAATCTTTAAAATTTAATATGTAATGATTGTCCATATTTCGGTTTACTTCCATTTTGTCACTAGCGTCAACACGACTTAAACTTTCACTTCCAATTGTATCAATTAATGTTTTTAAGAGACCTCTCTGTCTACGGAAATAACCGAAGTTAATAACTTCATTATCTTGTGCAGGTTTTGCAGATTCATTTTCAACAAAGGGTTTAATATCAATAATAGTAAATCTACCCATGTTAAGATCTCCCTGCATACCCCGAATACCTGATATAGGTAAATATAAAGATTTCGAAGCACAGAATGTCAGCGCAGCTGTATCTGCAGAAGAACTTCTTATTCCAGTAATAGTTTTATCACCCATATTTAAATTTCCTGTCATAGCTCGTGAGCCATCTAATTTTAACAGGTCTTTTTCAAGATCATCAACATAATTTTTGTTAGATGCATGACTATCTTCATTAGGTTCTGCTAGACCCTTTATTTTATTTCCATTCATATTAATGTCATCAAAATATGAAATTTGATTTTTCAATTGAATATAATCGACATCAAAAATCTTGTGATCAAAAGCTGAAGATACTCTTCCTGAGACAACCCGTGAATAAAATAAAAGTCTTAAAGAAGAGTTGTTATATTCAGAACCATAAAATCTGAATTGAAAAGTAATCTCTCCTGGTTGTCCAATTGAAGTAAACTGAATAAAAGTTTACTGTGTGTTGTTGGTAATCATGAGAGAAAGCAATAATATTTAACTTACCATCATCATTTGTTTCTTCAATCAATGATTCTCTATTTAAGAAAGTAAAATTAGTGGGTGAAGTGACAGTAGCTGAAAAGATTTCAAAGACAGCTGTATAAGTACCCGCTGCCAAATCATTTTTATACTAACCCAAGCCCATCCACTTCCATAACCAGGACTAGAACCTTCCTTATTAGCTACGATGTTTGTGGTTAGGAATGTTGACATTACTTCGTACAGTCAATTGTGCCTGGTCACCAAAGTTTTTATAAAATGTAAAACTAGGTTGCAAATGATTATTATTTTGGTGACTATCTTATAACTCTTTAACTGAGCTAAATTGACTGCATGGTCATCAGCTGTAGCATTAGCTACATCTGTTAATTGTTTGTTATTTAAAGAACGACTATCTAAAAAAAAATTTTGATTAGGATCGGCATTAACAATACCCTGATCAAAATCGGTTTCATAAAAACTTTCAATCACACGATGATAAAGTAGACATTTACATTTAGTTTGATCAGGATAACCATCTTTTTTAAATTGTATTTCACCAGGAAGAGAACCTGGATTTCTAATCACTTCAAATTGAAAAGTAATTTTTTATAATTATTATTAATAATAAGATATTTAACTCTTTTTATTAACATAATTGCTATTTGCAGGAGTATCATAAATGTACATATTTAAGTTATCATAAATAAATAAGTCATTGTAAATACTAAAAGTTCAAAAATAGCGGTATCATTACCTGGTTTTAATTGATTATTAGTCATAATAAAGTTTTTCATTAAAAAAAATGACCATAAAAAAAATTCATAATAGCTTCATGAACTTTTCCATGTTGATGATCTGCCTGAGAACTAGGGATAATTAAATCAACAGTATTAATATTACCTCCGAAATTTCCTCTTGGAGAAAAAGTAAAATTTGGATGCAAATCATAACTATCGGTTCTTTTATCAAATGATTTATTGCTTTGAAGATGAATCTGATCATCAACATATTGTTTGATCGCTCCATCATTACCATCAATTGGAGTCTCTACATTAATTGTTCTTTTATCACCCATATCTAAATTATCACTCATTGCTTGGCTTCCATCAAGTAAGAGAACATTTTTCTTTTCAGCTTTCCTATTAATAGCAATATCTTGCTTAGCATTTTCACCGTCGACATATCCTTTTGTGGCAGCATCTCCATTATCGACTGGATTAGCTACATCAGTTAATCTCTTTTTGTCTAAATGAAAATTACCATCATCAGTGAGATTAAAACCAATACCAGGAAGCCCGGGATCACATTTTTCACCCTTTCCACTATCTGATTGAGATTGCACTTGTCCATTACTATAACCCATATAAATAATAAAATAATAAAATCTGAAATTCTTTATTCATTGACTATCTGATTGTGAAGATTCTGATGAAGATTCTGAAGAAGAATATTCTGAAGAAGAATAGTAAGATGAAGATTGTGAAGAATATAAAAATGAAGATTGTGAAGACTCACCACTAGAAAAATAGTCAGTGTCATCTGAATCACTGCTAGAGTCTGTTTTTCTCAAATCTTTGTTGAGATATTTTTTATTGTCACATATCGGTAGGTTTGAAAATTTGTCTATATGTATCTTAAATATTAAATATTTTCATTGAAATTTTTCTCATTGTTTTATTAATCTTATCAATGTAAGCGAAACTGTAAGGCTCTCCTGTAGCTCTTAAGAATTTCTTTTTATCCACGTTGACTTCTTTACACATTCTGGGACTATCAAAAATACAGAAATGCGAGCAATTTAACCTAATATCTTTAGGAGTAAGGTAATAAGATTGACTAAGATAGATGACACTACAATTTTTATGACGACCTCGAATAAAATATTCAATCAACGGCTTTTGATTTCTTTCACAAACAAAGTCATCAAAGATCACTACTTTTTGACTTTCATCATCTAATTCTTCTAAAGGACTAATCTCATCATTACTAGCTTCTATTACATTATATCCGCACTCTCTAGAAATAGGTGCGAAGGTTTGAAGTAGACCATATTGTTCAAGATTTTTCGAATATAAATAAACCTTATCAGAGTAGAGAAGATTATAGATCATAAACATCAGAGTATTAGTTTTACCACAACCACTTGGTCCACACATTAACATTCAAAAAGTATTTGAAGTTATATAAGAGAGTAATCTCTTAAAATTATTATCTGTTTTCCTTGTATCATAATTAGGAATTCTCATCTATATTACTATGAGAGATTTCATTCAAGATAGTTCCTATCTTATGATCTATGAAACACGCTACTGCGATCGCCTGCGATCATCGATTTTTAAATTAAATAAGTATAGATATATGCGTTTAAGGAAATGGAAAGAATTAGCAGAGAGCAAGGCAAAAGCAGGAAAGATGAAGAATCAATTATATAATCAAATTACTACTGAAAGGGTAAAATCAAAGACTACTGATGCCGCAATAACCAAATCTTTTAGGCTTGATGAAATCATAGAGGGGTTAAAAGGAAAACCTGGTCCTAGAGTGAGAAAAACAGGACCACTAATACGTCCTGGAGAAGAATAGGGCATTGATTATGCACCATAAGTAGATCCATATGAAGACATGGATGTTGAAGGATTATTAAATCTAGAAGATTATGTCCCTCCCCAAGGAGAAAAACAAAAAGCTCCTAAACCACCTAAATATACTAAATATCAAATGGATCCTAGTTATTGGGAAATAGACACTGGACCAACGGAACCACCACCTGATTATGAACCCCTTGATGAAAAGCCACCAGCTATAGAAGCACCAGATGGTGATGATGACGGTAATCCACTAGATATAGAAGGAGAAGAAAACATGGGAGAGGCTAATAAGATTCTTGATCATTTAGATCTTCCGAATTATGATGATGTTCAAATGAGATTAGAGGAACCTGAAATGACACCTGCAAGGCAACGAAACTATCTCGAAAAAGTCGTCAAAGATGTAGATATGACTTGTATCTTGTAATTTCGACCTTTAAAACAGCTTATTCTAATTAAAGATTTAAAGGTAAGCCGCAAGCGTACCTCATTTGCATAAAGTTTACACCCCATCGATCGAGCGACACATTTGCCCACAACTCACGATACCTCGTGCTGCGCATGCGCTTCACGAGTTAAAAAGGCTGTCAAAGCAGGGGTCTCTCACGCTGGTGAAAGAGTAGGCAAAATAGCCGCTGATAAAGCTATAGAGAAATCAGGTAATCTGATAAGAAAACGTCTTTCACAGATGAATTCAGGGAAACAAAGTAGTGTAAATAGTCAGATTTTATTTAGAATCTGTGATCAGAGCTCCTGGTAATACTCAAGAGCAACAAAAAAGGTTCTAAATTTACAGTAGAAAATCGTGGTAATTTTTTTGATTGGTATAACGCTTTCTTTGAAATCCAATTTAAAATGGATCTGAAAGCTAATGGCGGAGATAACGCAGATCAACTTTCCACCGTAATTAATGGATCACATTCTTTTATTAAACATTTGGCTATTAAGAGTGGTGGGAAAATCATCTACGACACTGATAATCTTCATGTAGTGACCTTTGTTAAAAATCTATTAGAATATTCAGATGACTATTCCAGAAGTGTAGCTAAAAATTCTTTCTGGTACCTAGATACATCTGCTGCTGCAGTAGATGCTCAAAATGTTGGTTTTGCGTCAAGACGAGCCTTAACATCAAATAGAAAACAGGTTAATGTTAAAATTCCGGTGAATAGGTATTCATTTTTTGAAGAATTAGAAGGACGCATCTTACCTCCAATGCAACTTACGTTTGAAATAGAACTTAGCCCAGATGCAGAACTGTTATTTGGTTCTGTCGATACCACCAGAGTAACTATAGATCGTTTCACTTATGGGTACCCAAAATTCTACCGAAAGATTCTCTAATGACTAAGTACATCTAAGAATTTCCAAAATCAAGTAGATGGAAATATCTTCGAGAAAAACATTTTGCCTCAGCAGTTACCAGAAATGCTGTTGATTACAGGATTGATGCTTCCATTATTAACGCGCGTCGTGTTTTTGTCTATTTACAGAGGCTTAAAAGAAATGAAACAGAGCAAAATCCCTATATCTTTGATACTTTTAACACAACCGGTGCTGATCCTGCAGTTACTTGGCTAAGTACTTGCAGACTAGAATATGGCGACGGAATCTTTTATCCTGAAGTAGGTTATGAAGAATCAAGTAAAATAAGGATATTTACCGATTTAATGGCCTACAGTTGGAAAGAAAACGACTATAATACATGTTTTTGCCTATTTACAGAGGCTTAAAAGAAATGAAATAGAGCAAAATCCCTATATCTTTGATACTTTTAACATAACCGGTGCTGATCCTGCAGTTACTTGGCTAAGTACTTGCAGACTAGAATATGGCGATGGAGTCTTTTATCCTGAAGTAGGTTATGAAGAATCAAGTAAAATAAGGATATTTTCCGACTTAATGGCCTACAGTTGGAAAGAACACGACTATAATACCGGTACTCAAGTAAATGTTCACAATTATGAAAGTTTATGTCCTCTTATTTACTTTAACCTTACTTATCAAGCAGACTCAACAACAAGAGATCCTAAAAAACTCTTATTCAAATACACTATTAATCAAGCTAGTACTGTAGATTATCAAGTCCATGCGATTGTACTTTATGAAGAAGAAGTTGTTGTTGATAAAGTCGGTGATAAACTCTTAATAATATAGAAGCTTAAAAAAAATATTTTATATATAATATATGCTGATTAAAGAAAGTAACAAAGAAAGTAACAAAGAAAGTAACAACCAAGCTAAAATTGTCAATTTTCTAGAAATTGATACTTCAAAAATCACTGTTGCTAACCCAAAGCCAAACAAATACAATGGAAGTCCAATTAGGATCTTATATGAAGGAAAAACATTATTTGTCAAATATGAAGGAATAACACCTTTTGGTGCTGTAGAAAACTATGACAAAGATGGTAATTATCAGGGAAAGGTCATTCAGATTAATTGTGAAGATAAATACTTAAAAAAAGCTAAAGAATTACATCAGTTTTTTATCGATTCTTTTTACAAGAATAAATGGTCATTAAATAAAAATATCCCTAAAGAAGCCATTGAAGGTTATGAATATGGAGAGTCAGGTCTATGGAAAAGAATATGTAAAAAACCTTATAAAGTGAATGAGGGTGGAATAAGAGAATATTTAGATTACCCATATAAGATGGAATTTGCTTTTTTACAAAAAGAAGAAACAAAATTATTCTCATTGAGAGGAGAAAAATTAGATAGCGGAACAGAGATAGGTCCTTTGAGCAGAGTTAAATTTATTGCAGCCTGGTTTTCACTTTCACGTGGAACATTTAGATTGACTTTAAAACCAAAACTCGTGCAAATAATGTACCGCGAGAGAGAAAATATTTTTAATGAGTGTTTATTAGAATCCGATGAAGTCCAAAAAGATGAGGAAGATGAAGAAACTAATGAAACTAATGAATGGAGTTAAAAAATCTTAGAATAAATATATAATGACACAATTGCACAAACTTTCTGAGTCTTAAATTAGCTCGAGCTTATAGAAATAATGAAGGAGTAACTATTCGTTTAGCTAATAGTGCTCTAAGTGGTAGTGATGTCCTGATGGTTCCTAATAATACTGCCAAGAAATTAGCGAAACATAGAAATGCTGGTAAAGGAATGCATATTACCATCTCAAAGAACAATATTAGAAACCAAACTGGTGGAGGAATATTCAGTGCTGTATTACCAGCTTTAAGAGCAGTAGCACCTGCCCTTGGTAAAACACTAGGATTATCTGCTCTTGCGGGAGCTACGTGTGAGGGAGCAAGTCAGATAATTAAAATAATACCTGGTAGGGAAATGTCTGGTGGGCAACTCTTTCGAGTTCCAAATGATAAACTTTTTATGCTGGCTCAGATGTCTAATCTATTAACACCAAAGCAAAAGAGAGACTTAGCAGCAGCCCATCAAATGATGAGTGATATGAATTTTAGAGTAACAGGGAAACAGGTTGGAAATGGAGTAGGAACACTCCTCGCTAGTATAGGTATTCCTCTCGATGTAGAAGCAGTTAAAAAATTGGCAGGAAGGGGTATCTGGGGTGGTTCCTCCATGAGAATAGGCAAGGGATCACCAAGAATTGGAACACCTCCACCTTTTATTGGAACTTGGAAGGGGAGAGGTAAAAAAAAGGCTCGGGTTTACTGCTAGGCAAAAAAGTCCTTTAACTGGAATACCCTTGATAGGGGATATATTATAAAAGACCCCAAATTTAATAATGATATACCAATGTCAAATTTTGATCTACTAGATTGGTGCAAGTACTTGAAAATCCCTATTAATAATGTTTTGAGTCGTGATGGAAAAGTTCCGCATGATCACAAACAAGCTATTTTCATCTATAATTTAGAACCATCTTTTATGAGTGGAAGTCATTGGGTGAGCACATATGTTAAAGACAATGTCAGTAATTATTTTGATAGCTTCGGCTTACCACCCTTCCAAGAGATAGGTGATCATGCAAAGAAGAAAAACTTAACACTATTGCACCAAAATCAACAAATCCAGAACCTTTATACGGCGATATGTGGTTGGTTTTGTTTGTATTTTCTAAATGAGATGCATAAAGGACGTGACTTTTTCGATTTACTGCAAGTATTTAGTTTTGACACCATGAAGAATGAAAATTTTATAGAAAATATTTAACTAATATTGAGCAAAATTGAAAATGATAAGTATTTAAGTGACAAATGCAGGAACACTGCCAATTGAAAATGAATTTGATGACAATAATGACTTTTGGTCGCACCCAATTTATGATAATTATGAGGCCAATAGAAATGGTATTATTAGAAATATTAAACGTAAAAAACCGATTGGAAGTCTAACCTTGCATACGGCGGCTGAGCCCGCAGTACGATCGCCAGTCAAAATTTTGGTGTCCTAACGAAACGATACGATAACAGCCTTTTTCTTCGCAGCTAACAAAAATAAAAAAGTGCACAAGTTCCTTTGGCCTCTACTAGTAGTTAACTTGAGTATTCCGGGTTAATTTGACGAGGAACAGCATATTTTGTTCAAAATAACACAACTTTTATCCTACCTGGCGATACTCGACGAACTACGAGCGAGTTGCCATGCAGAACGCCGGTGACCCATTTTTGGCGCCAAAATAGAAGCTTAGAAACACAAAATGCCTCATATTTTTCACTTTTTGCCAACTAGTTTGGTTTTTGAAATTACAAACCCGTTTTCGTGGATATTTAATGCCATCTCCAGTAACAAAAGTTGCCTGATTTCAACTTGACGTCAGGACACTAGAATTTTCCCCGCCTGCTGAATCCTGATTGGTCTATTCAAATTTCCCGCGCGCCAGCGGTATGCAAGGAAATAAACATGGCTATTATCACATCAGTGTAAGAGTTAATGGTAAGAAAAAATTGTTTTACACATCGTTTTATTTATGAATGCTTTTATGGTTTAAATACTGATAAGAGAGTAGTAGATCATATCAATAACGTCAATACCGATAATCGATTAGCTAATCTACAGTTGGTAACACAACGCGAAAATACAATAAAAGATTATAAAGGAGGAAAACGTTTACCACCGATTAAAATTAGAGCTATTAACACGGAAACTGATGAATCATTTGACTATGAAAGTATTACGAAAGCAACTAAGGATTTAATTGTTGATATAAGTGGGATTCGCTATGTATTAAATGGAAAGCAAAAAACAACATTTAGTAAGAAGTATAAAATCAGGTTTAGATTTAAAAAAATCTAAAATCAAAAGTATATGACAAACGATATCTTTGATTTTAATCACATTTCACCTGGTTTAACTATTGAACAAGAATTAGTATTAAAGAGTTATTATGAAGGTTGCCACTTAAAATGTTTTCTCTATAAAAAAGCAGTTCGGCACTATAAGAAGATCGAATACGGATCTCGTTTTGTATCTTACTAACTGCTGGTGGGATTGCCTCTGTAATTGCTTCGGGTGGTGTTTTAGGAATCTTAGCTGCTATACCAGGAATGGTTATAGAAACCATTATGGATTACAAAAATTTTCACAATAATATCATTACCTGTAAATATGCTTTTCAAAGTTATCAGCATTTGATGATTCAGATTAAAACTGCTTTGAGATTAGGACGATATGACCGAGAGCATTTGATTAATTGTATTAATAATGTCGATATTTACATTGTAGACACGTGCCCTGTGGTTGACAAATTTAAGAAAAAATATGAAAAGAAATATCAGAAGAAAGATCAGAAGAAAGATCAGAAGAAAAGTGATAAGAAAGATCAACCTTCTGCATAGGGTTAAAGGGATGGTTTCACGGTTCGGCGCATGTCCCTAAATCAAAATGCTTTTGTTCGCTTCTTATCAATGTTATCGCTTTAAGGGGGGAGAAACTTAACTACAAGTCTGGTGCTGTCTGTTGCTAAGGGAATCTCAAAACCTCCTTTTTGGGGGGTTCCTGAAGTCCGGTGAGCATCAAAGTTTACCGTGTTTGTTCGATTCACGTTTCCTTCAAATGTTTCGAGCCACGCCCATATTTGGTATGTCACGTGACCACGGTAGAAAACGTCTAAAAACTCGGACTGAGTGAATCATTTTCGAAATATAACAATAAGTTTTGCCAAAACACAGCATTATCTACAACTTGTAGAATGCGTTTTAGGAAATGTACAGTCTTTCGAAAGTTATAGATCTTTAAGAGGCTATAAAAGCACTTAAAGCTCTATAACTTTCGAAATATTGCACATATCCTCAAATGCATACTACAAGTTGTAGATAATGCCGTGTTTTGGCGAAACTTATTGTTATGTTTCGAAAACGATCCACACAGTCCGAGTTTTTAGACGTTTTCTATTGTGGTCACGTGACATACCAAATATGGGCGTGGTTCGAAACTTTTGAAGGAATCGTGAATCGAACAAACACAGCAAACTTTGATGCCCACTGGACTTCAGGAACCAAAAAAAGGAGGTTTTGATATTTCCTTAGCAACAGAATTGTAGTTAAGTTTCTCCCCCCTTAAAAACCCTACTTAGATGTAGTTCAGCAATGACGTTAAAGTTAGTCGTGGAAAAATAATGGATGATCAAAGTTCTCACGAGATTTCAGTGGATTTTACCGACTCCGTCGACCGTTGAATTTAGTGTTGGCCCATACAAATTATTCTACGGTTGATGATTTTACTGTTATTTGCATAGGAAGTTAGGTAACTTGCTTAGGATTGGTTCATAAACAATGAGAAACTGGGCCTGTGCCAAAAAGTGTGCACATGCAAATAAATAATACAGATACGCGCAAAACCGTGAAACCCTCCCTTTAAATCCCCTTTTCTCTTTCTTTTTGAAGAAGATTTTTATAATAGTCTTTTTGTTGTTTAGCAAAAAAAGCTTGATCCGAGCAGCATAAAAATCGGACTCTAAGATAAACTTTTTTATAATGTTTATAGAGAGCATCTAGTCTCTCTATTTCTTTTACTAAATTTATTTCTTCATGTATATAATATAGATGAGATCTCATTGTGTTAAACAAAGAAAACAAACAGATTGTGTACCTGGTTCAGAAACGTATGTAAGAACACGAAATGGTCGTAATATGATGAAATGCAAATGTGTTGAGTGTGGAATGACAAAAAGTAAATTTGTTAAAGGCATCTCAGGAAAAGGTTTAATATTAGGAAAACATAGCCCGTTTAATAAAATACCAATATTAGGGGCTATTCTTTATGAGATTAAATCTCCCACTAATTCTACCGCTTATATCATATATGTTAACTTACTGCTTCAAACTAAAGAAGAAGACAGCATGTGTTCCTGGTAGCGAGATATTCCTAGTGACTAAAAATGGTAGAAACGCTATGAAATGTAAATGCTCAGAATGTGGTATTACTAAATTTACTTTCATCAAAGGTCAAAACGGTGAAGGCTTAGGTGATATTTCAGGTACTTTTACAGGAAGCTTAATAAAATCAGGCACAGATCAATTTCAAAAAGTATATAATAACGCACCACAGTATCAATTATATAGGTTATTTGGACAAAATGGACAAACTGGTGAAGGCATTTTAAGTTCTCTCTGCGAATTTGCTGTAAAGGGAGCTATTAAAGCTGCACCATATGTTGCAAAAACAGCTTTTAACACTGCCAGAGATGTATCATCTCATTTTATGAGAGATCCAAAATTACAACAAAAAGCTATTAATTATGCCCTCAAAAAGGCAGACCTTTAACCGATGAAGCAGGAAAAGCTGTTATCAATAACCTTGCTGATGTAGTTTCAACAGAAGGATTTAGAAAAGGTGAATACACTAGAAAAACTTTAGGTGGAGGAGTAAGAGGAAGAAAGAATTTAAAAAGTGGTGGGGCAGTAGATATTCACAAAGCTATTGGTAAGCTTCCTAAACCAAAAGGTGGATGGACTTTGCCCGGACATAAATACACAGGGCCTTATAATGATTTAGATAACCAAGTTAGATATGATCCCGAAACAGGAGAGATCATAGAAATCTATGATACTCGGACTGGTAAGACAGATGCTATAGCTATACAGCATGATGTTGATTACTCTGTCTGTGGAGATAATAAAAAATGTAAACATGTTGCAGACCGAAAAGTGGTAAAAGCATTGGATGCAGTGCCTTGGAATGAGAGACAATGGGGCCACTGGATAGCTAGAAATATAATCAATACCAAGAGAAAAGTAGGCCTAGGAACAAAACAGGTAAAAGGAGCAAAGAAAAAAAAAACGACTGCAAAACAATCTAAGCTAAATCAATCATGGCAGGAGGAGCTAGCTGATGAGTTGCACAAACCTATCAAGCGCAATTTTCCGAAGAGAAGAGTGATTGCTCATCATGTTGATGATATCTGGTGCTCTGACTTAGTTGATATGCAAAAGCTTGGTAAATGGAATAAAGGTTATAAATATCTTTTGATGGTTTTAGATATTTCAGCAAATATGGCTGGACTGTTCCATTAAAAACAAAAACAGGTTTAGAGGTCTCTAAAGCATTGCAAATCATTTTTAATGAAAATACACCGAAGATGTTATGGGTAGACAAAGGAAAAGAATATTATGACAAAATGTCCTCGATCTCTTAGCTAAAAATGATGTCAAAATTTATTCTACTGAAAACGAAGAAAAGTCATCTGTCTGTGAGAGATGGAACAGAACTATCAAAACAAAAATGTATAAACAATTCACTATCAGGAATAACATTGTTTATATTGACATTTTACCAAAAATTCTCTCCTCTTACAACAACAGCAAACACAGATCAATCGGAATGACACCACGTCAAGCTAGATAACCTCAAAACTATAGCAAGGCTTATTTTAATGTATATTATAATTTAGAAACTCCAGCTAGGGCCAGGGACTTAAAAGTAGGTGACAGAGTCAGAATAAGTAAATATAAAAGAAAGACCTTTGACAAAGGATATACTCCAAATTGGACTGAAGAAGTCTTCATTGTAGACGAAATTCAGTTGACTATTCCAATCACTTACAAGATCAAAGATCTAAATGGTGAGCTTATTAAGGGTACTTTTTACCGAGAAAAGTTACAAGAGACGCACTAAGAGGTCTACAGAATAGAAAAAGTCATTCGTAAGACAAAGGACAAAGCTTTAGTGAAATGGAAAGGTTACCCAGATGAATTCAATAGTTGGGTTTCATTAAAAGACTTAACAAATTTATAAAATTCACATCAAAAAAAATTTATAATATATGTATGCAGCAGAAGAAGAAAGAATTAAAGCCCTAAGAGCATCAAGATATAAATTTAAAATACCAAAAAAATAACGAATGGTATTGTAATATCTGCTGTAATGGTAAAAATTACACAATTGGAGGAAAAACAAACCATGACAAGACAAAAAAGGATTTATTCAACTCTCTAATATCAGAAAAAGCCAAAATAGGCGATTTAATAATTTTTTAATATTTTAAAACATAAATATTTAAAAAATTAGTATTTATAATATATTATATAAAATGAGAAAATCAAGGCCAAAAAAGGATAGAATGAATTTTGGTAAGACATCATTAGATAAACGATTAGGACCTAATCTAAGAGTCAAAAATGGTAAATTTTACTCTGCGAAATTATTACCTCAACCATTAAAACCAACACCTTATACACCCCCCAAGCCTGTTCCCAAACCACGTACTAAAAGAGGAATATAGGCAGAACCACCTATTGCATTACCGAGCAATCCATTACCAAAAACAGTCTCAGTAAAAGTAAAGACGATCCAGAAACTCATCGATGACATCACACCTTATTATACTCCTGAATCTATTAGTCAATTTAAGAAAAATTTGAAATTCATCCAGAAAGCTGAGATCACTCAAAAGAAGAGAGCTATCAAAAATGTTTTAAATGTTGAAGCAACTATTGTCAACAATAAAGATCCTTTAATTCAACTAGCTGATACAAGAGGAATTTTAAAAGAAAAGTTAGAGACATTAATTAGAGAAAAGAAAAAAGGAATCAAATTAAATATTATTCTGAAAGTGTGATTAAGAAAAGAAAGAGAAGACGGAATCACTGACATAGAACCTTATTTTTCTAGTAGTAGTGTGACCATTACAAATAAAGACGAAATACTCCAAAAATTAAAAAGAGCTGAAGAAGTAATTTTAGAACGAATTGCGAAATGGATATCTCAAGGCTCTGGATGGACTATTGAAGTAGTAGACAATCATTACATCAATATTGTCTCTTATATTCCATTAAGAGGTAATTCTTACATTCCTCTTCCAAAAGAATTACGTAATTCAAAGAAAGGACTTATCAATCTTAAAAATGATGAAAACAAATGTTTTCTCTGGTGTCACGTTCGTCATAAAAATCCAGTTAAAATCCATCCAGAAAGAGTTGCAAAAGGAGATAGAGAATTTGCTAAAAAGTTAGATTATTCTGGTATAACTTTTCCAGTTCAAATTGGAGACGTAAGTAAGATAGAAAAACAAATTTTCCATCAATACTAATATTTTTAGTTATGATGATGGTAGACTCTACCCTCTAGAATATCTGAAGAAAAATATGATGATCACATGGAACTTTTACACATTAAAGAGGGTGAAAAAAGTCATTATGATTTGGTAGTTTGATGTATAATTTCAGCAAACACAAAGATACTAAACATTTCTGTATGCGTTGTCCTCATTGTTTTTCTTCCAAAAATCTTCTAGAAAAACATAAGGGAGATTGTTTCTTGATTAACGGAACTCAAGCGATTGAAATGCCAGCAAAAGGATAAAAAAATCTATTTTAAAAACCACATAAAATACAGCCTGTTCCTTTTGTCATTTACGCTGATTTTGAAGCAATAACAGAAAAGATAGATACTTGCCATCCTCCAAACCAGAAATCATATACTCAAACTTACCAGAGTCATCGAGCTTGCGGGTTTGGCTATAAAGTAGTTTGCCATTATGATCAGAGTTGTTCTAAACCGGTTGAAATTTATCGTGGGGAAGATGCTGCTGAACGATTTATCGAGAAGATGCTTGAAGAAGTGAGATCCTGTCAGAGTGTCATGCGTAAACATTTTAACAAGCCATTAAAAATGACAGCTGAAGAAGAAAGAGATTTTCAAAATAGTACTTCATGTTATATTTGTGGGAGGAAATATAAAAATGGTGATGAAAATAAACCTGTCAGAGATCATTGTCATATTACTGGTAAATATCGAGGGTCAGCCCATAGTGATTGCAACTTAAAATTACGATTAGGAACAGAATCTATAAAGATACCTGTTATCTTTCTTAAACTTAAAGGCTATGATAGCCATTTTATTGTGCAAAAAATAGGTAAAATGATTGAAGAGCGTGTATATGATGTTGTTCGTGTTAAAAAAGGCGATAATATAACTGAAATTAATAAAAAGATAGATATTAATATTATTGGGAATAATTTCGAAAAATATATGTCTTTTCTTCAAGGAAAGCATCTCCAATTCATTGATAGTTTTCAATTCATGAGTCCGAGTCTAGATAAATTATCAAGTAATCTTCCAGAAGACCGATTCATCTACACTGGAGAAGAAATAGATGGTCAGAAAGAAGGAGACTCAGACTTAATGAAAAAGAAAGGTGTCTATCCTTATGATTACATGGATAGTTTTAGTAGATTTAATGAGAACCAATTACCAAATTGAGAAGATTTGAATAGTATCTTAAATGATACTGATATCAGTGAAGATGACTGTAAGCATGCTCAGAAGGTTTGGGATGCTTTTAAGATTAGAAATCTAGGTGAATACCATGACTTATACCTAAAAACTGATGTTTTTCTCTTAGCAGATGTCTTCGAAAACTTCCGAGAGACTTGCCTCCATCGTTATAAATTAGATCCCTGTCATTACATGTCTTCACCAGGTCTTTCTTGGAAAGTTATGCTTAAAATGACTAAAATTAATTTGGATTTATTTAGTGACATAGATATACAGTTGCTTGTTGAAAAAGGATTGAGAGGAGGAATCTCTTATATTGCTCATCGCTATGCTAAAGCCAACAATAAGTACATGAGGGACTATAATCCACAAGATGAAAGTAGTTATTTGATGTATTTAGGCGCTAATAATCTTTATGGATGGGCAATGTCACAGCCTCTTCCTTATAGAGATTTTAAATGGTTGGATCCTGAAGAAGTTATTTTAGATAATTACCATGAAAACTCGAATAAAGAAATCATTTTAGAAGTAGACTTAGAATACCCTGAAGAGTTACATGACCTTCATAATGATTACCGATGTGCACCTGAAAAGATTCTCGAGGCAGATATGCTTTCAGATGGGAATAGTAGCGGTAATGTTAGTAAATTAATGCCAACACTTAATAGTAAGAATAAATATGTTCTTCATTACCAAAACCTAAAACTATATTTAGATCTTGGTCTCCGATTGACAAAAATACACAGAGTTTTAGAATTTAAGCAAAGAACTTGGTTAAAGTCTTATATTGATTTCAATACAGAGATGAGAAAAGATGCCAAAAATAGTTTCGAAAAAGACTTTTTCAAGTTAATGAATAATAGAGGGTCTCAATGGGGTGGTGGCTTTTACGGTTAACGGTTAAAATTTTGGCTTTTTTACGGCTAACGGTTAATTTTTTTCTATTACGGTTAACTTGACTTGTGAAAGCTAATTGCTATTGTTTTAAGAAGTTTAACAATAA
>Ga0126343_10000254_pt1 | contig 18657 bp, 12 predicted proteins | sample Cyp2metagenome_FD_92531 | JGI IMG/M metagenome (GOLD analysis project Ga0126343, IMG submission 92531) | Coral microbial communities from Lord Howe Island, Old Settlement Bay, Australia - Cyphastrea 2 metagenome | ecosystem: Host-associated > Invertebrates > Cnidaria > Coral ...
CCTAGAACATCAAGAGAAAGATACCAAGTAAAATATTGGAGGAAAGGGGAATTGCAATTCATTTTAGGCTATTTTTTCAAGCCAAAATGGCAAAAGTTGAAAACTTCCACCTGAATTTTTCAATTTCTGTCGTTAGCATAGTGATATCTGACGTCTTTTTTCAACTTCTTTACACTGACATTGCTATTTTTAACAAACTGCACCACTAGCTGTAGCTTGCCATTGCTGTAAATGTGTTTTTGCACTCTTGTATTTTTGAAGTGATTCTCGTGACACTGTCCCTTTAATTGCGCCGTTATATTGTTGACGAAAACGTCACATCGAGTCTCTGTTTCTTGCCCAGATTTTGCAGACCACATACTCAGATGACATCGGCTTCAACTATATCCAATTCCTGGACGATCTACAGGTAATCTTATTGCCTCACTTTTAATGATATCTTAGAATTTCAGAATTTCTTGGGAGTACTTGGAAAGAAAAACGTTCAATATTTATAACATATTCTCTGACCTGTAATCTTAACCCGCATCGTAAACATCTCCCCAATGTTCTTTCCAAACCATCTGAATCTTAACCATTCCGAGCAATACTTGCTTTGTTTTGTTTTATTATTACTATTTTGATGTTTCCTGTTTTGGTGCCATATGTGGGTTGAACGTTTTTTTTTGGTTCTTTTCTCGCCCCGAGAATTTTTCTCTGGGTTCTATGGTTTTACTCCCTCTACAAGAACCAACATGTCCAAATTCCAATTCGACCAGAATAGAAGACCCACGTGAAAACCAATCAAGGGTGATCTGGCTTCCTCTCTAAATGTTGTAAATTTATCTTCATTAATTTCAATGACATCTTTCTTTCCAGCCATCGGAGAAACCAGAGATGAAATACTTGCAAAGACTGGAAGAACTAAAGCTGACAAACCAAAAACATTTGCCGGACTTGGGCGACGACAGCATCGAGAAAATCATGTACAAAATAAAATGCCGCGTAATGAAGGAGCGAATGCGACTGTCGGAGTTCTTTAAGGATTATGACAAACTGCGCACTGGTCGAATACTGAAAACCGTCTTCCCTAGAGCTATGGACCTAGCTTCACTTAAACTCACTAAAGTTGAGGTTGAACAACTTATGAATAGGTGAGTTAAAATACATTAAATGAATAAGGAAACATTAGTAGCCTCGTCCTCACTATCGTGGAGAAATATGAAAACGCAGCTTTATTTCTGCGGTTAGACCTACCGTCCACGCTAATCCGCCACGGAAATGCAGCTTTTCGAAAACGTTCTTCAATCTGGGGAATACAAAACGCCGGATTTGCGTTTATATTTGGACGGGAAACATTTTGGAAACGAAGCAATTCGAAAATGATGCTATTGCCGTCGATAATCGTGATTTCCTCACCCTCTGAATTCTCCTCAAACACAAAATCAAAATAACTGTTGCGTTTTCATATTTTTCCGGCCTAGTACTCAGAGGTTCGATTCTCCAAGTCAATGAAGGAGCCGACAACTTTCAAGGATGCCGTGTCGCATTCAAAGTTGTAATGACGCAGTTTACCTTCAAATTCGCTATGAAAGTGTAGATCAGAGTTCATGAGAAAGGCTGTTCCACAATTCGATAGCATCCCTGAACTTCTCGCTCGATACGCCATTTACAAATTGCCTTTTGCCTTTGTTTCAAAAGAGTCTTCATCTGAGATTCTTCAAATAATAGCAAGTAAACAGTACACTGAGAAAAATGAACATGCAGGTGAAAAGGCAAAATGCGTGACCATGGGAAAGCACCTATCTTAGGGGAGATTTTTGTGGGGTTATAGCTACGCTTTCGCCCATTGATTCGTAAAATGGTGGGGTTTACGGCATTTTTTATGCAGTCTTTCCTCGCAAAGAAATTTTGTCTCCCGATAAATATTCACCTACAATAATTGCTGCGGAGCGAGCGTAGCGAGCGAGCAGCATTATAAACAGGATTTTAAAAGAATATATAGAAGGGAGCTCGAATTCTCGAATTCATCACTTTTTACCAGAATGCATTGCAATTAATTAGAGTGCACTGCGCCACTCTTTACCAGAGTGCCTTGCGCCACTCTTTACCAGAGTGCATTGCGCCACAAACAATTCGAGGATGTCACGACGGATGCTCCACCGAACCCTCATCCTTTTTCGCGTGGATTTTAATGGTGATGTTTTGCTCTGGTTTACCTGTAAAACGACGAGAAGAAGATCGTGCTTGACTTTCACAGCTTCTGCTTGAAACATCTGGGCGATTTATTAACTGTGACATCTTAATTTTAAACTTAGTATTTCATTTCTTAGCAGTCTCTCCTCATTGGTCGAATTATTAAATGAAGTGAAATCATCCTTACTAAAGCTTGTAGAGTAATTCAAACAAACGAACATCGTAAAGCGCGCTTATTTCATATATGCTACGGTCTAGTCCTTTCATCCAAACATGAATTTAAGCTAAAACTTTAGCATTTTCACTCATCGCGATGGACGCGTCCTCGGCATAGTCTGTCAACATGCTAGAGATATTTAATGCGTATCAGTACAACTATAAGTCAAATTTCTGCTCCTACAGTTTCCACATCTTTCGATTTTCGCTTTCTGGTTAAGGGCTGATTGATGTGTAGCGTTTTATGTCCGAAGATAATGCAGATCACTCTGTGCTTTTTTTGTCACGATTGCTTTTCACACCTCGTCATCAATGTGTCCTTACATGTCATTGTGCGATTTATCCATTATCCATTTATCCCTTTTTCTTTTTTTTACTTCTTAACTGCAATTGTAAATTTTCATTAGTACTATTTATTATCTTCTATATGTAATTTGTACATAATTATATGTATTCTATTTTTCTTTTTCTAACACTGTAAAATTAATGTTTGTGTGAGTTTGAATTAAAATTGATTGATTGATTGATTGATTGAGAAGTTGTAGATGAATCATTGTGTAAAATATGTCACCATGAACGGAATGTGTAAATTAATGTATTTTCACACATCGCAATGGACGCGTACTCGACACATCTTTTGATTTTCGCCATCTGGTAAAAGAGAGGTTGATGCGAATCGCTTAATGTCCAAACACAAGTCAGATTATAATGTGATTTTTTGTCACGATCCCTTGTCAAAACTCGCCATCGATGTGTCATCACACATGAAGTTTATGTATACAAGGACAGATTCCCCACGATTTGACAGTGCTATAAGAAATAAAGGTTAATGTTAAGTCTTGCAACGCGCAGATAGATGAATCACTGCGTTAAAATATGTCACTATCAACATAATGTGCCGCAGCATTACTATCTTCTAGATACGCTAGTTAATACAGAAGTATTTGTTCATCTTTAGATACACAGCCGTAAGTTACCCAGACTATGTGCAGTACACAGCGCTTGTGGATGAGATCGAGTCGATTTTCACCTTGAAAGGTATGGAGAGTATTTATTTTCTTTCGTTGTTTCCTTGTTGTTTTGGCTTGTTAGACAAAGGTACCACGCTCAGTGGACCAAAACGGAGCTATGCGATGATAAATTAAGCAATTTTTGAATTGACGGACTTCAAATTCTCTTCAGCTTTTTACAAGATTTTTTGTGACTAATTTGCGAGGGATGTGGCTTTCAATCAAGCCGTTGTTCTAAGTTTATCAACGTACTTCATCGTCATGTCTTACCAACTTGGATTTGCTACAACAATGTTAATAGAATTTAGAAGTTCATAGCCGTAGTAATCTTTTAAATTTTTCTTCGTAGAACTTGAAAAGGCACCGGAAGTTGTTCCCATTCAGTTCCGGCCCCAACCGGAAAACGAATACTGCAAGCTGTCACCCGAGGAACAGAAGGTCCTGGATCTAGTCATGCACCGATTGGCCGACCGCGTGCGCATCCGACGCATCCAGATTTTCCCGCTCTTTGAGGATTACGACCGCGTGCATAACGGGACGGTGTCTTGCTTCCAGTTCCATCGCGTCTTGAGCGAGTTGGACCTAGGGAGCCTGGTAAGCGCCCGCGAGTTCTTGGTCATCAAGAAAAAGTTCGACGTCGTTTTGGGATACAAACACGATTTTAATTACATCGGTTTCTGTGACTTGATCAACGAATACGCTAATTTTGAGCACGGGAAGCCGTGAACTCAATTTCGAACTGTGCTTTTAATACTGCAGTAAAGCTTTTTTGAGGTTTGAGGGAAATTTTGTATTTGTCCTCTCACAGGAAAAAAACCTTTGGTATACAGTAATTTCTGAGTGTAAATAAAATGTATTTTATTCAACAAAGAATGTTTTAAAAGTTAAGGCAGTCTTGTCTGCTTTAGATTGGAGATCTCTGTAAAATAAAATGGCTACACCTTGTTTGCCGTTCAGTGAACTTGAAATAAAAAAGCAGTTACGTGAGACGTTTTATTTTGTCTTCATTCTTATGAGTGGGAGTCTGTTAATCTTGTACCCAGGTCTCACTCTGTTGTGTGATGGCCGTGATAGATGTGGGTGCGATATTAGGAGTCAGTGATATCACCATCCAGTTTGAGTAAGGTTGGATAGGACAAAGGCAATCTTTACCCTCAATCCCGATTGAAAAGGTTTTAGAAGTTTCATTTCTTTATTAAACATTTCTAATACTCCGCTAAATTCGACAGTTTACAACCATTATCAATATAAATACTTGTTTCTATTTTACATATAAATATGGCTATGCAGCCTTAGATATAAATTATCTGGGAAAGCCGTGAACGAAAATTTATATCAGGCTGAATAACTCGTTTACAACAGTACTACAAGAAAAAACCTGTTTGACCAGTTTCCTACAGAACAAATACCTTGTGGTATTTGCACTTGTTTCGCGAGCTTTTTATGGGATGAACTTTGACGATTTAAACGTATGTACTCAGCTCCTTTACTTCAGTTTCGATTTGTTTTAAAACTCTTTGCCTTCGAGTAGTTTTCGTTCCACTTATAATGTTAAAAACAAGTCTCTATCCCCAATTTTGTCCTAAAATGCTGCCACAAATTTATAACGAGACAACTAACAAAACTGAATAAAATAATACAAAGGGCCCATATCAGAAGCAAGCTCGTTAAATTATTGCAAGGTTTTCAACCTAGTGTTAGATATACTATGTGCTTTTAAAGCCGTATTTTAAATGTGTATAAGAACTTGATTCATATGAGGATTATTCTCATAAACGTTTTAAACCCCGAGTGTTTAAGTTCAGTGACCAGTGGTTGTTCCCTTAATCCCTGGAGCGGGATAATTTAAGAGTTCAAATAGAATTTTTGCTATAATTTTGTTGTGTTGGCAACCAATAATTCTTACATATAAAGGCGGTTTAGCCATCCTCTCGACATGCAGGGATGTAAAATGTTGTGGTAAAATTCTTAGCTACTTCAAAAACTTCTTGTATTTACAAAATTTTCAAATTGTGTCGTCATAGCGTCCTCAGCACCAGTGAAATCTAGGCATGGGTAAAGTGGGGTAAGTGACTGGCCTATGGAACGCGGACCCAGGTCGCTCAATATTGTAGCGGAGTCTTTTCTCCTCGGGTCGCAGGTGCGTGAAGTTGGCCATGCTTTCTTGCACCACTAAAAACACAAGAGAAGAAACTGAGTTTAGAACAACTACTTGAGTTGTGAGCCAAGGCTTGGTATGGTGAATTACAATCATATCACGTCATGAATAAATAACGTCACTCACCTGATTTTGGCCAATGGTCAGACTGGTAGTGACACCACGTGACCACCACCTCACTCATGCGCTGTAAGGTCACTTTCTGTGGATCACTTGGAAAATCAAGACCTGAGAGAGAAACGCGAAACACGATTTAATATTTGCGTCACGTTGGCCTAAGAGTAATAGTCTTAGAGTCACCACAATCGAAACCTTTTTTTAATGAGCCACTAAAACTAAAACTTACCCGCTTGTCGTCGTTGCCATTGCTCTGATTTTTCTCTTCTTCCCACCAACTCGCCAGCGACAGAGAACACTTTCGGCGCAACAATGTTACTTCCCCAGAAATTCCAGAATTCTCGAATAACGGATCCAAAAACTCCTCCTGCAGAGACAGAAGTGACCAGCCGTTAAAAAGGAAAGAAACAGAACCATTTTATGCAAGATATCAAACACGAAAGATCGTGATTGACCACATCTCTAAACACCGAGGAGACGAGTTCGAGATGTTTGGGAATGTTGTCAACTCTGTCTTGAGTGTTTGATACAATTGCTCAATTGAGTCCCAGAGAATATGATCTTGTCGACACTAAAACTAAGGCAAAAAACAAATCGTAAAAATCTTTCTTAATTTTGGTATAATTTTGATATCACGCCAAACACCGTCACGGTCCTGAACTGAGGACGTCATTTCCTTTTGTCTTATATAAAGTACTTATCACAAACCTGACAGCATGCAGTCCGTGCTCACATACTCCTGCGCAGTGCATTTGCTTCCCGTGAGTCTCTGCGTCATTTCACGGAACTTCATCGTCAGCAGTGGATCTTGTAACCTGGTGATAATCTCTCGCTTGCACAGTTCAAAGTGCGTGTCGTAGCTTTGCAGACTGCTGGTTATTTTCTCTCTGAGCATCTTGTAAAGTGAACTAACACTCTTGTACTGGAATACTTTGAGCAGAGTTTGCACTTGAGAATTGATGATCATGTTTACTATCGCCTCAGTCACCATCTGAGCTTGGTCAGCGGGAAAGTCATGGATCACCATCTGCCACTATTGGTGGAGAAGGAAGTCACGTGTCAGGGTAAGACAAAACAAAAGTTTCCAGGGCAAGTTTATTTGTTTAACTATCTCTAGGAGGCTTATAATCGAAGAATCAAGATACTTTTGATAGCGTATCTGGCTTTTTGATATTCAAAATTTTGTAAAGAGTAGGATAAGGGAGTTCATTTAATCAAATAAAGAAATCAATGTTTCTCCGAGCAGCGATTTTAAAATTCTTATATTCCGTAACCCGCAGTCGATACAATCCAAAGCTTAATGTCGTTAATTAGGGCTGAAAATGCATCTCGCCCAAAATGAGGTTCATTAAATGTGACGTGCATGATGTCTTTATTTGACTTGGCAAATGTCAGTTACCTTGGGCGAGAAAAAGTCTTCTTCGGGTGTGGAACAAAGGCGAGCCAACGTCTTCATGTGATGAATTTGACCTTCCTTTGTCCCTTGTCGGTATAGCGTCGCTATGACAACAGGCCAGCCCATCACATTGCGCGATATCATCCGGGTCTCAAGCAAAGTGTATCCGGGAACAACGTCCTGGAAAGTCTGGCAGAGTAGGTAAAGTTTTCCGTATGTGGTGATGTTTGTTTGATCGTACGACAGTGCTCTATGGAAAAGCGTTTCTGTTTCAGGTAAGGTTACACAGATGTATTGATCTTCTTCTTCAACTGAATAGCCTCGCAGTAACCCAGCTGACAACGAAGAAGACACGTGCGCAATATCTGTCTCTCTTACTAATAAACTGTCCGCGATTTCAGCGTGCTGCCGTTTTCTAGACTTGTACTTTTTTCCTTCTGACGAAGTGGAGGAACCCTAAAAAAATAAAAATAAAACATCTTAAATTAATCCGTGCTTATTTTGTTAAATGACCGAGTGTTTATTGTAGAGATCCCGAAGTGATTCAACAACTTGGAACACAAGATGTGCTTTTTTCCTTATTCTAACTTTTTTTCTTTTCACTGACCTGTAAAAAATGTACTTACGAAGCAAATTCTAAATTTTCCCATTAGAAACGCGACTTTCAGCAACGCGTTCCGAAACATCATCCGGGCATATTTTTCACGTGACTTGGTTCAACCAACTGAGCTCACATGACAAAGAGATTCCCACTACATTCACTTGAGGAGACACTGCGATAGCATCGACAGCTTGTGATCGCTAAAACATCGATTCTGCTTCCATATCTCGTTGCTTATTATGTCTAGCACAGAGTCTAGAAACAGTGGCTTTATTCGATGGTGTAGGAGTGTCCCTTTACCTCCAGTTTTTCCGCCGGCTTATCCTCTGTGTTTTCAGTCTGTTCGCTGTTCAGTTTAACGCTGTTCAGTTTATTGTTGGAACTTCTATCAGGAGTCGCTCTTCTCGCTTGAGGTCTGAAATGATCGTGCGTGCCTTTGGATTCAAAATAGATGCCGTCTTCTTGATGTACCCAAAAATGGGTCACGGGATAACCATTGTTACCTTGAAGTCAAAACGAAAAACTTGTTATTATTATTATTATTATTAGTGTCATTTTTCTTTTTTTTTTATCTTGGTGACGGGCGTCGATCAAAGTACAATACGTTTTACGGTCATGCAAAAGTATAACGTTATACTTACAGAAAACCTTAAGTTCCGAAAGTTAGTAAACGAGCCTCGTTTTTTTTTCTGATTTTGTAGCTTGTTCCTGTAGCTATTTTCGGAAGGTTGCAATTTTCTGAGTGCCCATATTCTGAGTATAGCTAGGACGTGCACAAAATGGCGGCCTATCCATCTTTTGAAACAGTCTTCAGCGGATCAATGTCTCAGTATTAAAGGTGCTATGTCTCGCTTTCAGATCTTGAAAAGCTTAGTCCAACTTTTTCAAGTTCGTGGTTTGTAATATGTTTTATTATTACATCTTTGGCGTTTTCCTCTCTTAGTAAACCACTATCATGTTAGGTTTTCTGTTATTTAAAGATAATTTCATAAGTTGCCAAAACAACTCAAGCATCTTTCATGACAAGTCAAATCACGTTTGAGGTCGCAATTTCCGCATGGTCGTTGCTTTCGGAACTTCCCTTTGATTGATTTTATGCAAGCCGCTCACTCTTAGCTGTAAAGGCATTGCATTCAATTGTGAGGCTTTAGCACAAGTGGTATCTTGAAGGGTGCTTGTGTTATGAATGGATTACCTGTGCATTTTCTGTGGACGAGTGTTCCTGTGCAGTTGGCGTTCGGGCAGTTTTGACCCATTTGTCTTTCACGGACTGTAACAGAAGACTGCGTATGAGTTTCATGATTGAGAGAGCAAAATAATCAAGGAGAATGGTGACGAAAATAGCGATGATTCACAACTATCGACAGAACAAACATTACAAGAAATTGCCTGTAGTTGTAGGGTTGAGTTAGTTTAACTTCTAGGGTGTCTTGTTCAGCTTAATAATTTATTGCGGTTGTTAATACTGCCCTTTGAGGTGCTTAGCTGAAACACCTAGAAATCCAAAGACAATAATCTGATTGGTTTAGAATAAATCAATTAGTCGTTGAAAACTTTATCCAAATCCTTTTCAGAGACACTTCGAAAATGCCAGAAGCGGCCGTCATTTTGTTAACAAGGGCACACTGCTAAGCTACTCACTATCTCTCAAAGAGTCAGATAGTGAGCAGCGTATCAGAGAATCGTAGAAATTGCGCTCGCAGGGGCAAAAACACCGCAAATTTTGCAATGAATAACAGTTGACGCTAACCTTTATCGGATATAGCAGGCCTGACGACAATCTTGAGTCCATTCGGTAAAGTACAGTCCTGGCTACAAAGCAGTACCCCGACACAAGTCTTCTTCAACACAAACTTATTGTGGTTGTTAGTGTACTTCATGGCCCAGCCTGAAATGTGCGCCTGCGCTTCTCTGCTGTAGGGCGAGTAGCGTAGTTTGGTAGAACCATCAATCCACTCTTCGAATTCATCATATTCCTTGATTGCCTTTAAGAGCAGAAAATAGTCATAATAAGAAATGACTTCTATTGCAGACACTTTCTTCTGCTGTGTATTAAATTCCAAATAAGGTTATGGATTGGCTGAGAGTTTGTCGCCCAGGATGCTCCCGCCCCTGTAAAATGTAGGTCCGCTTGGCGTGCATGCGGAAATTTCAAAATCAACCTACCTTCTCTACGTGTTTTTCTATTGACAGACATAGATACCTCTCTCTTGACAGCAAAATATATTCCTCACAATTATCGCGAAGAACGTATGCTGTTAGCGTGTGTCGCATTGCTTTATTTTTTTAACCCGAACATTCTCCCAACAAGGATTTTCTCAGATCTGTTCTCGAGTCATTTTCTCTCACCTGCAAAAAGCCCGCCTCGGTTTCAGTATCGTGAAAAGGTCTTTCTCGATTATGAACGGCTCGTTCTGGGCCCATAAGGTAGTGATAAGCAAGTCCAGGGACTGGATAATGAAGGCCTGCCTCAGGATACCATAGAGCGGACCTAGAAAAGCGTTCGCGAAAATGTTTAGCTGTAACATAACAAGAACATACAGCTCGGCGTGAGACTCGACAAGATTTGACTTGACATGACAGCCTAGTTACACGGTATAGCATTGTTTCGATTAAAACAAACTGAGTTAGAAAAATCACGAAATGCAAAGCAGAAAGCTGTGTAAAACTAATAGGATGTAAAGAATTATTGCCATGGGAAATGAAGAGCAAGGAAAATACATCAACCTTGCTGTTCGTCAAGCCTATACCAGTCTATAAATTTGAATTTGAATTGGAAAAAGCCATGAATTGTTGGCGTCCACGAATCAATCGGAGGCTTAAACGGTACGTTTTATTGGCAAAACCCGTTTAATACGTGACAAGCTTGCTATCAAAGATTTAGAAATTGTACCATTCAAATTGCTGAAAAGAAACAGCTTCGGGGAGACAATAACAACAACTTTTTAACTACTCAATAGGTCACAGGTTGGCGTTGGAACTGAGATTTGGAAAATTGTATTATTACATAAACGCAGTTAGAATGAAACAGCCTCAGCGACAGGAAGAATGAAGACAAATTGCTTTTAATTTAACACTTACGTCAGTTTGAGTTTTTTCTGAGGTATGTGACATAAACTGCCGTTCACCCCTCCCATGTGGGTGGCAAATCTAAATGAAAAAAAATATATATCTGATGAGTGTGTTGAATTAAAAACTGTAATTACATCTGTGAACCGGCTGCAAGACCTTCAGAATTTACTACACTGTGCATTTCCTCTCTCTCTTTTAGTTTTTTATTAACCCAGCAGCAATGCACAGGAAAATTGTGTTCTCCTGTTTCATACTGTTAAAATTCAGTTGAAAATAAAATTAAATTCATGCATTAACCATCATCATGGGCGTATACAGAAGCATATATGCTTCTGGCGTGTAACATAAAAGGAGACGAAAGTTTATTAATTGACCGGAGATGGTTCGGGAACACTTTTAAGGTATCTTAAGGCCGTGCTTTGCACGGAATCCAAATTCATTTGATTGAGACTGACTTCTGAGTCAGGTCAGTTTAAATGAATCTTTATTACACATTACTTGCTTTATAATGTTTACAGAGACCTTCACGGAGTCACGATTTTTAAAATAATTATTCATATCACCACCCACAGGGAAATACTAGCACGTAGTTTTTATTTCCTCGGGCGAAGCAGGCGAGTTAAGCAATAACATTGAAACCAGTCTGATACAGCGATATCGAACGGAAGATATTTTATCGATTATGAATTTAACATTTCTCTCTGTGTGAAATCACGATTCAGCTCTCCAATAGTTTATTCCAAAGAAATGCTAAGTACATGCAATCCAGGTGTATTTCTGTGTCTCAGGGCGAGAAAAAACAAATCACGTCAAGAATAAAAAAAGTGTTTCAAAGCCACTGAATAGAAAGAATGCAACAGCAACAATGTATAAATATGTTTTATCGTTATGATGGCCAGATTTAGGCAGAAAATTTAAAGAAAAATGATTGCTTCAATGAGGACAATGTGACTCAAGTTTTTGGTGAAAGATCGAAAGCCGGTTTCGCTAATTACAGCCCGGGCTTAAGATTCTGGCGACTTGACGGCTAAATTCTGTTTTTCATAGCAGTGTTTTACTGGTAACCCGTTTTCAAAGTACAAGTAGCAGTAGATTTATTCCTGTTGTAATACGGGGCATCTTCGTTTACGCATTTGCCGAGACGTTTTTTTATAAATTTTCATGGTTTTTTTTTTTTAAGTTTGAAAAAACTCTGTTCTCACCCGTCCGTTGTTACAATTGAAGCCAGTGCGTGGTTGAATTTTGCTAAAATCTCGCCGTCCTCTGTACGAACTGTATCTGCCAAAAGTAAAAACACAAAAGAAATAAAAATTAGAAGGCAAACACTTAACCATACTCTAAAATGAAGAGCAATCTTTGAGATTCTAAGGAAAAACAGTAGAGCTGTTAGAAGAATGAGTTTTAATCACCCATATGAATAAAAACAAAATTTAAGTCTGTAAAGCTTTAGCACAAAAAAAGTGAAAAAATTGCTAGTTAGAAAATATGTGCATTAGAAATTCAATGAACAGTATGGCATAAATCTCTTACCACTGTAGATCTTAAACATAATCTGTAATTTTGATCGAAATTTGTTCCACTAAACCATTTTTCAAGTTTTTAATGTAAATGCCAAAATTCGCATCGGGAAAAACAGAAGCCACACTCAGTAAGACCAAATTATCTTTTCTCGTTAATTTTTCGTCATGTTAAGGAATAACGCATACTTGCTGAAAACTTTAAATACACTTTTCTTAACATTTCAAGCTTTATTTACTGAAGTAACGATCACTTACGAATTCCCACTGTTTTTGCCTCTTCTTTGTCGATTCTTGCTGGCTCAAGGCTCATTACGTTCTGTACTCTTCTTATTTTTTCTCTTAACACCTTCGCAGTTCCTTTTAACGAAAAATGAAAGACGAAATTATATTGGAAGTCAGTGGAAATGGACGATAAAGATTCCAATGTTTCAAAGGTGTAAAACGATTGTTTCTTTGGAGGTACGCTGTTCTAAGTTAAAATGCCTCAGCTTTTGAGTAGATTAAAGAAACGTAATTAAAAAGTTATCAAGAATTGCTGTTTGAAGAATTTCTTTCGGTATGCTGTTTTCCAGTTTCATAGAAGCTAGTTTGTTCCTTCTCCCGTGCGGATTGGAGTGTTGCATGCAGAATTCCAGTGCGAGTTCAAGCCTGTTATATTGACAAAGTGTTATTATATCAAACCTGTTAACACAAATTTACGGTACTTTTTATTAGTAACTTTTATCCGGAAGAAACTCGCAAATAATTCAAAGACACCGCATTTTGAAGCTGAATCCTCGCAATTACTTCGGCTTGTTTTGTTTTCGAGACTGAAAATTTCGCCCTTAGAAAAGAAAAACTCCCGCGTCACTCTTTCGATGTAAACTAGACTTACTGAGGGCGACCGTACCCTCTAAAACGACCTCCATTAAGTAATGATTTGAACATAAAATGGCCCGTAAAAAGGAAAAGAAAAGAAAAACACCTCATTAATATCCCATCATATGAAAATGGAAAAGAACATTAATGGGCTCGCCTGGCCCGCCGAATAAACTACAATATTGGAATTGTGTAGCTTTTTAAGTGAAACTTCGAACTAGGTGAACATTTTACGAACAAGAACTTCAGCATTTCCAGGCGGTTTAAACCAGCTCATTTGTTTACTTCTAGACTTAATTTCGTTCATAATCTCGTCTTCACACAGTTCCGGTACTCTGGAGAGATCACCGCTGTTTTATCTTATGCAGAAGGCAGCTTTAATTTGCCTTTTTTTCTCCGTTCTTGATTAAAAACAAAAGGGCTACAGAGTAATGAGTGGATATGCATTTTGGTCGGTAGACTCAGAACAGATTACTTGCAAAACAGACACTCTCAGCCGGGGCTGGTCTTAACTAAAAAAAATTAAATGAATTAACCAGCCAAACTCCCCGAGAAAAACCCCAGAACATGGGGGAATGCTTTAAAACCTTGACTGGCTTTTTTTTTTCTGATTTTAAACTAAACCGAAAAGAACAGAAAATTAACTTGTATTTTTTTTCAACCCATTTTTCTCTGTCGGCGTTCCAAAGTCTACTTCTCGAAAGTATTAGACTTTGATTCATCCGGTGCTTGATGTAAGATGGGTAGAAGAAGATAAAAAGAAAACATTTCACTTGACTGAAATCAAAGCTGAAAAGTGATTTTTTTAAAGTGCAGAATTGATCGACAACAAAGCTGGTGCGACTTACACTCATCGAGTCGGCCCTTTAAACAGTAGGGCCCGTTCTAAACAACGGAGACCTCTTGAGAGACACTAAAGAGCCCTGGTTGCAATTATTTGTTAATGAGAAAAACTTTTCTCTAAATGTCAGATGATTTCAAGAGAGGAATCAAACTTATGTCCCAGCGGGAACTGAACTGGAAAACAAACGAAAAAAATAAACCGAACAAATCACACCGTCATCGAATCAACAAAAATTACGCTTTACCCTATTTTTATTTTTATTTTTCGGTATAAATCAGTTTACGACAGTCTCGATCGCAGCGGGATTTCGCGCGAGTTCAGAAAATATCTCTCGGCTTAAAAATATTGACTGAAAAAAACGTTTGCTCACTCAAAATTGATCCATACATTTTTTCCGAATTTAGATGTAACTTGCCCGCTTGCCTGCCGCCAGATTGTCTTCAAATGTTCACCTCCAAGAAATCAAACTTCACGATGTTCTGCGTACCTCGGGGGTGTCACTAGATTAGCAAATTAGGTCGTTTTGTGACGAGATGTATAACATATCAGCAAACAGCAAACTTACCGGTTGACTGTCCGATTCCAAGATCTGCGAATTGAGAATTGAATTTTTTTTCAGCGCGATCTTCAATGTTTAGTTGATGGTGCGCGTATCTCGGATGGCTGCAAAATGACGAGATTTTAAAAAGGGTCTGACCATCAGTTATGCGCCAAGTTTCACAATGATGAGAATTTTGCCGCGACCGCCATCTGTGCCCGCGATACACCTGCGCCCTGTCTAAACACCGAACAATCGCGGGGTGGACTCGGGTCACGTGACACGCGTCCAAAACTCCAAAAATGACAAATTTAATATTTACCGAGATGTTGGTTTAGATAAATAATGATACAAGCTAGGCATTGGCCTTTAATAAGCTCATCTCGGCGCTGATGGTGTTTGTGAAAGAGCAGGATCCCGCTCTCGCGTAGAGTGGATGTATTTTTGCGTTTTAGTAATTGATAAGTTGTTTTGAGCGGTCGGCTAAACGAGGGCGCCAGCGATAAAAGAAAGGAACGAAAAAACCGAATCACTCGCATGAAATCGTTAACAAACTCCGAATGGACAAATGCGAAATCAATTATTAGCTGAGAACGCGACAGATGCAAGATTTCGCCAACACAAAGCCAGTAATGGTTCGTAATAGCCATTTAATCACACGTTATTTGCAAGCCAGTTTATTAATTCAAACACTGCTACAATGGCAGTGGAGCGAAAGGCCTTTTGCTGCGAGGATTTCGCCGGTAGTTTTTGCGGCCTAAAAATAACTATGACAACACAATAGCGGCCACCCAAAAAAATACCTGCTAAAAACATAATTTGCGTCGAATTTGTCTGGACCAAGTCGTGCGCAGACACTTTTCAAGCGGCTGTAAAATAATATGAAAAGCGGGGAGATATCTATATTCAAAGTTTTCGCGGTGTTAATATCTCGTGGCAATTGTTCAGTTTCTCTGATAAGGCGCGCGCTCTGTTAACTCGAAATATCTAAGAGATAGCATGTAAGTCTTAAAAGGGTATTTTGTTATTGTTTCGGGACACAGGCTTAGTTTTGAGTATCCTTTTTAATGATTCATAACTTATGAGGAAGGAAATCATATCTCATAAAACTTTAGATACGTTTCTACAGAGAGATTTTGAAATATTTTGATAAGTTTGTCAACCGCGGCTTTACCAAATCTCGTCTCTGAAAAAAAAATTTCTAAGCGCGTGAAAAAAAATTTGTCGCAAGGATGTGAGCGATATTTAGGACCGATTTTTTTTCCAAGCAGAAGAAAAATTAATTACGATTTCTGCTAAGAAGAGCTTTAGTGATAACATTGTCAACCGAGTTGACCAGTTCCGCAACGGGTTATGAATTGAATAAATGATTTCGATAACGTCGAGATTTTCGAATCTTTCAAATGAAAATACATAACTATTCATATTTCGTTTTATTACCGAAGTAAAATATTATCACTTCGCCATCTTTTCGTTTCTCACCGTGCAAAGTTTCGCTCGTTCAAGGCCTTTGTATCTCTTAGCCGGTAGTTTTATTTGACCTCGACACTAAATTTCTGTTCCTTTGGTTTTTATTTGCACTTAAAAGTGACTCAAAAGTTCAGAGTTCAAAAATAAAGAGCGATCAATTTGTTCGTTGATCAGACTACAACTTGAATTCAAACCCGCCAAGCTTCGGAGAAGTTTCTTTTTTTTTGTTTTTATTAACCTGTATCTAAATCCGTGAAATGAAATGCACAATGTAAAATAATTATGTATATTTTTTAGATTATTTTAAAATGAAACTGAGTTTGAACGTCAATTACTCTGTTTCGAAAAACAAAATCAAAATTCTCCAATATTCTCGGGGATAATTTTTTTCCTGTCAATGCGCAAAATGTGTATAAAAAGGGATGAAGTTCTCTTCAATTTGCAACGAAATCCCAATTTGAATTTCTTTTGCACTTTAAGTTGTCTCAAAGCGGGGCAAACGACACCTTTGGTAAGACTTTTCTTCAACGTAAAGACTGAACTACTAAATCTAATTTTTGTTTTGATAAATTCTCGCCAGGGTAGGGAGAAAACTTTCAGTGAATTCACGTTTTAAAGGCAAGGATCTAGTGTTGTCGATTAATATGGTATTAGTAAAATAAACAGACACCATTTTAGCCGACATGAAAAACTGTTGACTCAAGAGGACGTTCGGCCGACGACTTTCACATCGACAGGCACGCGTAAACTTGTTATTTCGTCCTCGCAAGACAATGTAGAAACAACTCATAAATGGCACGGGAAAGTGTGTTGTTTTCGTTTTCCTTATTGTTTTAAACATTTTAAAGAACATCCCGTTTTGCATAAAACAGAAGCGTGTTTAAAGCACCAATTAACACCTCAATACAGGTTTTTGTTAAAAGCCAGGCAGCTTTTAACAGATTGCTCTAATGCAACCGCATTTTAAAATTCATTGACTCAGACAGCATTTTGCCACTACAAAAACACTTTGTCGCATTTCTGATAGATTGAATAAATTCATATCTTGGTTTGATGCATGTACTTAACCTCGTATATGAGTATGAGGATTAGTTGTTCGGTTTTGGATTCCGGGTGTTACCTATGTATAAGAAAGAAAAAAATGAGTAAGAGAGAAGCAATTTCTTATGTACTAAGCCAGGTTTGAATAAAGATATACTCAAAAGCGGATTACCAGAAATTGGTTTTTACAAGGGTTATCGCGGAAACTATTTCTTTGCTAGATCAAACCGTCTAAGGCGAGAGTTATCTAGGAATTGAACAAATAGTTTTCGCTCCAATTAAGAACTGTATTGCTTCGCAGAACTCTTGCAAAAGAGCCCAAAACACTGGGCGTTAGCCAGCCGGAAGTCTTGAATATAACATGCTTTGGTAAAACCTTAGGGAAGACTTACGAGGCGTCTGTTTTAATATTTATTACACGATTCAGATCTCATGCCTATTGTCAGTTGATGACGGAAGCCGGGTGATTAATCAGAAAAACGACCAAAGTTATAATTCAAGTAAAATGAACAACTTTGCAAGTATTTGAAAAAGACAAATCGGGACGCAGTCGAAGCGAATAACGAATGCAACCTTTCTTTTGAACCAATTTGTAGCAGTCACCATCAAAAAAACATGTTCTTCCTTTTAAAACGTTATGTTCAAAAATTTCGAAATAGAATTATTAACAATAGCGTTGACAAAAATCAAATACGAAACACTTCTTCCGTTGCACCTAACGTTCATGTAATTTAGGCCGCATAAACTGTAAGCAAAAAGCCCGTCATGGAAGATAAATTTTTAAGACAAAAGTCAGTCAAATTTTTAAGTACTTTTGGAACATTATTTCGTCGGCTCAATAAAAGCTGACACGGTTGTCCGATTACAATCTGTGGCGTGCTTGTTCTCGTACACTCTAGCCTCAAGTTTCGTCCTCGTCAAGTACTCTACAAACTTTTTCAGATAGTTTAGAAATAAAAATCTCACTAGAGGAAGAGAGTCCACACAAATTTCTTAATCCAAAATTAGACTCAAAGAGAACGAACGGGGTATTTTCATCACTTTTGACACTGATTGTAGCTTGACCTAATAAAACTGTCGTCAAATTTTACTCAAAGGCACTTGCAGTTTTTTTCTGGATCAAGTTTCCTTTTCTGTCGGGCGAACATGTTTCTCAATTTGTTAAAGTGGCTTTAATTTGTTACTATACTAACAAGTTTGTATATGAAACATGTGACACCTCTAAGTTCTCTTTCAACACTGCCACTGAAGTCTAGGCCAAAGATTGTCCCGAGATTCCGAAATTCGTTATGGAATTTGTTCTTTCATTTCTTTTTCTAGTCATTCGAGATGCGGTTTTTTTATTTATAAGTCTTAGAGATACAACAATTCTTTTTTGTCTTTTTTCCTTCTTTTGTCTATATAAAGTATTTCTCAAGAGAATTTCGAGGACTTCTGATAAAAAAAGAAAAGAAATTTGCATGTTCTGAATTTTTCCCCCAGCACACGAGAGTCCTTATTGCGAGATTCAAATTGAAGAAATCTAAAAACTGTCGCATGTCTTGATCTAACTACTTTTGTATATTTGGCTCACAACTGTTGACGAGTGCGCGCATTAAAAATTTATCTTTCTTTCAAGTTTTCAGCAATAATTTAACCACA
>Ga0126343_10000255_pt1 | contig 18629 bp, 11 predicted proteins | sample Cyp2metagenome_FD_92531 | JGI IMG/M metagenome (GOLD analysis project Ga0126343, IMG submission 92531) | Coral microbial communities from Lord Howe Island, Old Settlement Bay, Australia - Cyphastrea 2 metagenome | ecosystem: Host-associated > Invertebrates > Cnidaria > Coral ...
CCCCCCCCCCCCCCCCCAGCAGCTTGACATTGATAGGTGCATAAACTTTATTATATGTGATTTTCCAATAAGAATGTGCATGTCTTTGTAATAACATAGTAGTTATCATTCTTTTCAGTAAATTGAGCTAAAGTGAACAGCCACCTTTTTTCTGTGTTGTTCCACACTTAAAACATTCAAGTTTGTCTACACAAACTGACGCATTTCTTAAGTGAACCAATAATGTCTAGAGCATGAACATGGCAAGTTTTGACAGTGCCGCCTGATGGCTCTGCACATACATGTATTTAAACAAAGGTTTTGAAAAAATTGTATTGCCATTTGTAACTTAAGTGCAACTCCATCCCTGAGGTAAAAAAGAATAAGGTTTTGGACTGTCCAATTGCCTGGGTGGATTTCCAAACGGGTGTTTTGTCTCTACATGTCTGCAAATAGGAAGTGATTCTTGAAGCATACAGGAACACATAAATTGTTTTTAACTGAAGAAACCAATCATTGTGTCTGACTAATTAATGTTGTTTCAGTTACTCACCATGAAAGATGTTCTCCTATTACTCAAGATTCCTTCAGATTCTCCACTCTACAAACATATGGTGTGGTTAAAATATTATTTTTTAAAAACGGTTCCATTATGATACATGTATGCTACAAAGTACAGTAAATTTTTTGTCTTAACTGAAAAGGCTACAAATTTAAAGCTTCTTGTGATATACGTATTTGTCAAACAGCTTGATTACATCATACAAGCTCTCTGAATCTGGGAAGGGGGAGAGAAGAAATTCACCAAAAAGTTACAGTTCAAGCCATCTCAGTCTGAGGTTTTTCCAGGAGACCAGTAATTACAAGTATCCTGCAGACCTCGTTTGTTTACCTTTTACCCCAAAATTCTGGAAAGTTCAGTCAGAATGTAAATGGTAACACAATTTATCACTTCTGTTTCTGTAACTTGATAGACACATAATAGTTGCTTTACACATTCAGTGGATTTCTCAAATAAAATATTATATCTCAAGCCTCTGTCATTTGAAAAAAAATGTCTCATTTCAAGATTCAAATATGGCTTTTTCTTCCTTTTCAGGAAACAGTTCTGGACAGGAACAGGTTATCAAAGGGTAAACATCTCAAGAACAGTTCATCTCTGTAAATTAGTTATCAGTGATATTCAACAATTAGATTATGAACACAGAATTTCTGGGAGGTGTTGTAAAAGATGCGAGTTGCTATGGAAGGTCTGAATGGTCAATAGAGTTGCCAAACCTATGTTCTATCGTACCAGTAAACATGCAGTTCCTGATAAAGCAGCACTATGCAAGAACTAGAGCTCAGATCTAGTGAGAACATAACAAACAGTTTCAGTTTTCACCTTTTGAGATATAAATTAACACAAGTGTCTTTTCTTTCCATATCTACCTAATAAATTTGCAAGTAAAAATAGCATGAGAATCGTAATAAATTTTTTCATTTTTATTTTCCATCGTTGGGAAAAGTCTTATGCCAATATCATTTACAGATACCGGTACTGTAAATCCTTAAAATAGCACCCCCTCAGATAAGCACCCCTTTGGATAAGTGCCACTCAAACACTCAAATAAGCACCCCCCCTCAAATAAGCACCCCCTCCCCTCCAGACCCCCCATTTTGTCCTATGAGGTTATAACGAGATAATTGGGTTTTATCAACTGGGTTGATAATGTGAATTAGCCACTGTAAAGAGATTCAAAAGCTGACATTTCGAGCTTCGAAGGGCTAACGCTCGAAACGTCAGCTTTCGAATCTCTTTATGGTGGCTAATTCACATTATCAACCCAGTTGATAAAACGAGATTATCTCGTTATACTTCCCACCGACGCAGCACCCCAGTTTCTTTAGAAACTTACCCCTCTATGAGGTTATAGTTGACTTGACCGTTGATCTCATCAGCTATTTGTAATAATAGATTGCACTTTCTATGACTTTACCTGTGCATGTAAGATGTTGGGAGAATTTAATTCGCTTTTAAATCACCAGGTGAGAGATTTACAAGCTTTTGAAGTGTTCTCCAAACACCCTCATTGAATGGGTATATTTTGTTGATACTATTTGATACGTATATGTCAACTGCATACTTGTTAGTCAGAATTCCTTTCCTCCTAAAAGCCTGAAACGTTTTCCAGCCAAATTTGTTAGCAATAACGCGAAAGCTTCCAGACTAGTCAAAACTGCATTTTTATTAGCCTCAAAGCCTGGTCATCGCTATTTTCATATAAATTTGTACAATCATATTAATGCAGATTCAGTGCTGCTTTTCAAGACAGTAGTCTTGACCTTAAGTTCACTTGCAATACATCTTGACCAAATGACATGTTATTGCAAGTTGATTAATAATTATAATATTTAATATCATTATTAGTCACAACCAGCAAAAGCAAACCATTGAACTTTTACACCACACTTAACTCTGAGGTTAAAGTTCGTTTTTTAATGATATACAAAAATTAATTTGATTCCCAAGAGTTAAGTTAGCAGTAGCCCTCTACTTGAGGTTGTTTTTGTCACATTCTAAAATTAGGTATTAAATGATTGAAATTGACCCCATAAATTTTTTAATTATTAATCTACTCGTTATTAAGGTGGCGGGAAACAGTTTCCAGTATTTTTCAGGACTTAGAGTTTGATGGGTCATCATAACCACTCTATACTTGTTGACACCAACATCATGGTATCAACAAACTGTACAATCATCAGAAAATGAGTAGCTGTTAATCTTGTGGCCCAGTAGGTTACCATAGCAACAATATGACCTGCTAAAAACACCCTTAATTTTAGCTTTGAGCGCTTATAACTCAAAAACGAGCTTGGTGACCCCCATTTTTTATTACCGAATTGTAATCAGCATGATAAGATGCAACTTTTTATATAGTTTAAAAAAATTATGTGAAAGGGGTTCAGGGCCACCTGAAATTTTTGAAAATTTAAGGTGGCTCTGAACCCCCTTCGCAGAATTGTTTTAAACTTTGCAAAAAGTTGGATCTTATCATGTTGATTACAATTCGATAATAAAAAATGGCGGTCACCGAGCTCGTTTTTTAGTTATAAGGGCTCAAAGCTAAAATTAAGGGTGTTTTTAGCAGGTCATATTGTCTCGGCCTTATGTGCTACCTAAGCACTCTGAGGACTGAGAGAGAGAGAGAGATATTGTTGCTATGGTAACCTATTGTGTGCCGAAAGTAATACCAACGTGTTCACCAGTGATTGGGAAGTTTTCTGATACCATGATTGTAGCATCAATTGATAAAGAGTGGTAATTATGACCCATCAAAATGTACGTCTGGGAAAGTGCTAGAAACTGTTTTGAGCCACCTTAAGGTTCGTTATCAGTAGCACTACTACAACCATAAGGATAAGCCAACATATGCAGATGCTGTGAGATATTGATGATGAGTACCCTTTGTTAGGAACATTTCCTAGCAGAAGCCACAACTTGGCAGTGCTCTACTGCATCTCCACATGTTCTTTATGCGTAATGTGTAGGGTTGTCCACATTATGCTCACAATTTTCTCTATTATGCTAATTCTTTATGCTAAAAAAATGGTACTATTATGTGCACAAAGTCCCACCATTATGCTCAAAATTTTCTCCTCGATCGCTCATTTTTACCTAAAATAAAATACCATTGCTTGATACGTATGCTTTTATCGATTATTATAATTGAGTCCCAGTCGCCCCACGTGGCCACATCAGTTTTCTGTCGTGAAGTCTGGGGAAGTTGATTGTCGCATAAAATTTACTTCTCCCCAGGAAATCAGGAACTCCAATTTTGATGTAAGTTATTTTTTTTATTTTCGATGTTTTGACACATTTCCGGTAATTGATGTTTCTTGCTGTTATGCTCCCACAATGCTCATTGCTCATGCTTCACTATCATCTTCAAAATTATGGCGGCATAATGTGGACAACCCTAATAATGTTTGAGAAAACCAACCTTTCCCCTGTCCAGATGATCTTAATAAGAATGGTGTCATTATATAAATTCTCATACAGGTTTGCTGATAGAATTATTAAGTCATTTGGCTTTGTCTCATAACTGTGATAAGTCTTCCAAAGGAGTTCAAGCATCTTTACAACAGCTTTCATCAGTAGGTAAGTTATTGAGCTAGTGTGTTATTATGATGATAAGCAAGGGCAACAAGCGGAAATCTTTGTCTAGTAGTTCTGGAGGAACTCTTGAGTTTTTTTAAAAATGCAAAATGTAATATAAGAAACATTCTTAAAATTATTATTATAATGCTTTTAAAGTGCCTATGAAGTCCAAAATAATTGCTGCTTACTGTATTTGAAAGGCTTTTCAAAGTAAAGAAGATTGGCGTTTTCCTGCGGGGGGTTCCAGCTACCTCGGGGTTGTATGAGATCGTTGAGTTAGTGCCAGACTGCCCACTCCTATCTTTATCCATTGCAATTATACCGAAAAATTTTGGGCAGAAGTTATTAAGTGGCCTCACTCTTTAAATGTAGATATAAGTAACCTTGACAAAAAAATTGTGAGGACGAGTTATTTGTCAATCATGTATTACTAGTAGCTAAACAATATTTGTATTTTTGTCATAATGATTGCAGAAAAACGTTTCCCATATTTAAAGTTTTTATGTCTAGATTAAAGTGCTACTATGACAAAAATCGCATTTTTCAAATCTAAGCGATTTAAGAAATTGTTATAGACATTTAGTCTGCATAACGATAAAAATGCTTTTTACAGTTTTGAAATATCCCTCTTTGTTCAAGAGATATTCAAGTTTTTAAAATATGCAAATTAGGCAAGTGATGACATCATTCACTCAACCAAATTTTGATTAAATATGATAAAAAAGGATATCTAAGTCAATTGTTATCAGAAATGTTTGATTTTTTACAGTAAGGTTCTACTAGAGGTGGTCTGCAATAGGAGCTTACAATTTGTGTTACCATGGCAACATACGGGGTTCCAGACCTCCACGATATAAAACGCTTTTCTGACCACTTGAAGCATTCTCTACTGTTTATTGCCAATGGTGCGTCATCTGCATGATCTAGCAAGCCTTTAAATACGTTAGGTTGAGTTCATGGCCTTGTTTAATGTCTTCCAGGCTTAGAACAACCAAAATATTGAAATCAGGCTGGAGGGACTGGAAAAGAGTAGGTTGCCATGGTAACAGAAATTGTTCAGGCTGTGGGTGTGTTGCATTTAGAACTATTAGTCTGCCAAGTTTCAATGGTTTCTGCAGCAAATTGACAAAGATAGCACTATTTATATACTTGATGTAATATTTGGTTGAGTGTATGACATCATCAGTCATCTGGTTTGCATATTTAGTGCTTTATGCCCAGATGACCACAATGCATGCTCACAATGCATGTTCTATATACAGCCATCTTAGTAACTATACACTGTCAGCTTCCTAATTTCCCAATCCCATACTTGTTTGGTAAGTGGAGAAAAGTTGGTGGCTGCCTTTCCAATCCTTTATGCTATGAAAGCTAGGACTCCCAGCAAGGACAGAAAAAAGAATGGCAAGCAAATCAAGTGTATGAGGGTGAAATTGAAGATTATTCAGAGAGCAAAGTGAACGGGGTGATGCAGGGGGAGGCTTTCTTGCTTCATTCGCTGGGAGCCTGTTTGCAGACTACTGTACTTCCATGTCTAGCAAGAGCTACTTTGCTGCCGTAGTGTACAGCCTCAAGTTGAAAAATCTTGGGAGCAACCAGAGCTGCTAGAGCCATAACCTGTGTATTCTTCAAGCTTACAGTTGAGTTTAAGTCATCTCTGCCTCATCTGCAAACAGCGTTTCTCTGATCAGCAATTCCCTGATTTTGGATTTTGATCCTAAGTTTGAGTTATTGTACAACCTGACATCAGATATAGTGTGGAGGTACCGTAGAGGTAGGTATTATAATTGGTAGATGCCTTTTCTCGATGAGTTGTAGGCATGCTTGAGCATAAGAGCAAAGATGCCAAGTAGGGTTGCATGGTGCCAGGAAACAATTCCCTTCTTCATAACATTTTTAACCTAAATGTGTGACCAAGGGTGCTGCCGCCATACTGTACTGTTCCCATCATGCCAGCATCACGAAAGGACTTTACATTAATGCAGGGCAACGTCACGAAACCATCTCTGTTTTCAAAGTAGAGAGGTTATTGCTGTTCCCAGCACTTCTCTTGTAGTTGACATAGGGAAACGATCATGTAGATTGTGGATCTAGTGGACCTAATGAAATCCACACTGAGATTCTGGATATTATAATCCCCTTTCTGCTAACCTCCGCAGTGTACAGAGGAGGACTATTTGGGCAAACAACTTCCCTACAAGACTTGGCAAAGTGATTCCCTGGTAGTAGTTACATATGCTTTGACCATCTTTTTTTGTACCGAGTAACTATGGATGCCTGAGAAGGATAAAGAAGATTAAATGGCAAGATAAGACTAGTAATAGAGAGATACTGGAAAGGGCTAACGTGGAGAGGTTGAGTGAAGAGGTAAGAAGACTGAGATGGCAATTCGTTGGACACATCCACAGACAACAACCTGACAATGACTGTGTTACAACCCTGACATGGACCCCAGAGGGGAAGAGAAAGAGAGGCCAGAGTAAAACAACCTGGCGGTGCACAGGAGAAAGGAGGTCCAAAGCAGGGTGGCAGTCATGGAGAGAGGTGCGCACTACAGTGCAAGACAGGAATTGTTGGAAAGCGTGTGTGGAGGCCCAATGAGCCATCTTGGTGTCAGGGGACAGGAAAGTACAGGAAATAGGAAAAATAGGAACTATGGATGAGTCTCTTATGTCCTGTGGCACAACACCTTTTCTCCCAGCACAGGCATAAGAGTTGGTGAAGCAAATCACTAACCATTAATGTTGCATTACGCACTTGATGACTTCTGCAGGAGAAGCATCCTTGTGTGAAGACTCAAGGGGGCCAGCTGCTCTCTGATAGCTCTCTTTAGTTCTTCTTTTGCTGGGTTCATGTCAAGGTAGTTAATAACACTGGAAAGCTCTCAATGGCATCCAGGGCAGCCCAGGACACTTGGCTCTCCCTGGCATAAAGGTTGGAGTGTCCTACCCATCCTTTATTTCCCTAATCACTTTGCCCGATTTTGCCTTTAGTGGAGTGTTCTGCTTTGTTTGGGACTAATTTATTGCTTTTTGATGCCTTAATACATCCTCGGATATTTCCAGTGTAAGCACGGCTTGAATTTTGGTGCACAGTAGAGTGGTCCATTCAGACCCCGTTTACACAAGTTCTCGCTTCCTGTTTGACTATGCTTTGAGCTGTGCAAAGGGCTTTTAGGGTTGCTGGTGATGGGGACCAGACCTCTTGTCTTCCTGACGAGCAGATCTTTTGGACTGTATGAGTGGCTTAAGTCTTGTAAAGGTAGCATCAAACCAGTCATTGCTCTTGCCCTTTTTTTCCTAAGAGCTGACTCGGCAGAAGTGTAGGTGACAGTCTTCAGGTGTTGCTAGAGGTGTTTGGCTTTTACATCCTTCTGATCTAACTATCTAACATTTTTGTGAGTTTGTGTAGCATATTTTGTTCACCCGCCAAAGAAGACCAAATTGCACTACGATATTTAAGAAATAGAAAACATGTACCATGTTTCTATCTAGTTATACAAGCACGAGTGGAAGTTTGGGAGATCGAGAAATGCTGCGGGAACACGAGCCGCAGGCGAGTGTTTGAACCACAGCTTTCTTGAGTTCTCCCAAACTTTCACGAGTGTTTGTATAACTCGATAGAAACACAGAGTACATGTTTTCTATTTCTTTTAGAAAACACTGGGACTAGAAAAAGGAAAACAACTTATTAACTTTGATTATCAAAATGTAAATTATCTTTGCTCGCGCCATCGCTACGTCAACAGCGCGCGCTAGTTCTGTGTCTCCATCGAGTTATGCAAACACGATTTTTAACCAATCAGCGCGGGTGCTTCCTTAGGACTGTTTTCTAAACAACGTTATTCCATCCATTGCCTTTATGCACTACATTGTATTTTATCTCATCCAGTGAGAGGCTTATTATTATCTCTGTAGTTATCCTTGCTGTTCTTTATGTGGGACCAACTTTAAGCCCTGTGTTTGCTTTCCCAGAGGATAAACTTCAAAGTGTTGAAAAGCAGTACCTTAAGGATCTGCAGAAAGAAAATCAGAAGTGGAGTTCACGGACAGAAAAGCATTTATTGGAATTGCACAAACAATGGGAACATAAAAAGAAGAAATTGCTTAATGAGGAGGTAGGAAATAAATGCCAAAATCAATTATTATTTTTATTATGTTATGCTCTAACTTCTAATAGTTAAAATCATCATTTTCAAGTGCTTTCATTTTTCCTTAACCTGTACTATTGTAGGGTATGGTCAAAGTTTCAAGGCGTGCAAAATTATGTATCAAAAATGTATTAGAGCTTCAAGCAATATGCAATTATGTAATTCTGCCTTATCCAAATTTTTACATTGTTCTGATCATATTTCCATAGTAACTGGTCAGGAGTTGCTTGGGGCAGTGTTTCGTTGCTTTATTACTATCCTACATGTACTACTCTGTATTACTTAAGAATAAAAACACAACAGATTCAAATTAGAACTCCATTCATTTTTTTTTTAAATGCCATTTAGTTTTTGTTTGATAACATTACAGGTTAAAAGTAGGTCATACCTTTTTGCGTGAGTTTGAAATGACATGTTTGTTCTAGCTTGAATACTTAAAGACAACAGAAATAGCTCGAGTGAAGCTGGAAGAGAAAGAAAAATATCAAAGAGAAGTTCAAAACATTAGGAAACAGGTATTTGTCACAGTTAAGGGAATCACATTTGATGATGTTCTCATACTGTTTAATAATATTTGCTTCTCTGATTATTAAAACCATTTTCTTGGTCTTGCAATAGCCTGTTACATAACAGGCATGCGGCATATCAAACACCTGAATGAGAAACCAATGTGACATTACATACTGTAGTACATACCCCCGGTACATACATACACATACATATATATTTATTGCACTACCTGAAAAGGGCTTTTCAGCAGCAATATTTAAAAAACAACTAGACGAACTTAAGAATAAATTATATGAAAATCTTACATGAATTAGGTTCAATCTCCTTTCCAAAGATAGTAATGGATAAATGTGGGAAATTACGCAACAGTTTAAGTCTTGTCAGGATTAATCAACAATGAATTCTCGCAGCACCAACAGGTATTTCCCAAAGATCTTGATTTAATGCATGGCTTGCGTCAGTAATATCACAAGGAGGAAGAGATAGGAAAACTTTTGTGTCGTCTACGTAACCTGAAGATTTGCAGTGCTTAGAAACCGACAATAAATCGTTGACACACACTGTGAACAGTAGGGGACCTAGGATGGAGCCTTGGAGAACCCTGAAATTTGATGGTAATGGATCAAACAGCGTCCTCCATCCTCACGAATTGACTGCGCTTTGTCAAGTAACTCTCAAACCAGGTCCAAGCGGTAGTGGAGATGCCGATTTTGTGGAGTTTCATAAGTATGAATGGTAATGAGGTCTTTTGAGAGGATAAGGAAAAGTGAATAATAGATGTGTCTTCATTCTGTTTGAATGTTACAGTAATAAAATATTGAAAATTATGTGTGACATTCCCTGCTAACAGAGGCTAGCAGAGGCCAGGAAAGTTTCCTGCTGCTGCTAGCAAGGAATGTGTGACAATAATTAGCTGAGGAACAGTACAAGTCCTGGGTTGCATCTGAAAGGGTATAAAGAAAGAAATGGTTTGGAGTGACATGATGATATGCGGCAAAACATATCAGAAGATAGACGCACAAATATTGTTACTCTTTCCAGTTTGAGCAAGAGTTTCAAGTCAAGGCTGAGAAACTGAAGGCGGATGAGAAAGAAAAATTACATCTATTAGGAACTCAAAAAGAGGTATGTTGTCCTGTTTGTTATGTTAGTTACATTAATGCATGTTAACTGTTGAAAAGGACATGTTTACAATATGGCAGCATTTTATTGACGATAAGTTTTTATTACTTTAATGGAATACCACGATCACCTTCTTAAATCGAACCGATCAATTCCTGTGTCATTCTGTGACTAAAATTTTGTTCTGTCAAGTTTTAACTTTACAGAAATATTCTTCACTTGTCATTTGCATCAGCTTCAAGAAGAGGAAGCCTATGTGCAGCGACAGAAACTCCTGGAAGATATGTTATCCCTCAAAGAACGCGAATCAACATTTGATTTGAACCACCAAATGAAAACAAAGTAAGTACATGTACTATTTGAATCCCGAACTTTTATCGAAATCATTTTTTATCTTATCTGTTCCAAATGTCCAGATTCGATACCATCTCCTGCTCTGTTGTTATTTCTCTGCTTTTTCCAAATGTTGCGACATTTATTGAGTTATATTTTACGTGCATTTTAATGTGAATGTACGTGTGATGGCAAGATCTTTTTCCAGGCTCTTTGTCTTTGAGTCCCTTGTAGCAAACATATTCTTAGTCCAACTCGCTGATGATTTGAGAGTCACTTGAAGAGTGTAAAGATCGTGTACAGTACATTCTAGAACATTTGACTGTTTTGCAGTCTAGTCATTACATAATCCAAGGTGTATTCTATGATTCTATGACTGCATCCTTTTTAAAATCTTCAAGCTGGTTATTAGCAAACGGTCCTATAAAGAATCATTGATCTTGATATCCACTTTACTTTATGTAACTCTTTGATTTGCCTCCCATTAGAAGCCTAAAGCTTGAGGAAGAAAGGATCAATGTTTTGTCACAGGAACTAAAAATAAAGAAATCTCTTTTAGAAGATGCAGAGGCTAATTATCATAGGAGACTCAATGAGGAAGTTCAAAGGTCATTATCAGTTAATGTCACGGGTTATTGAACTCATAACATTAAATAATTAAAAGTCAAATTATTCTGACTCGCATTTTGATTGACTTTTACTTATGATGAATTGGAGGACTGAAGTAAAGATGACATCATTTACAGTTTTGTTGCCAGTCGTTTGTTGTTGTGGTAAGAACAGTGACACACAGCTATCGCCTTGCATGCCACTTTTTTTGTTCAAATGTGATCAATTACGGAACAGACGCACGGCAGTATTTGTTTTAAAAATACGCCTTTTAAAAAGCAATAAGGTAACTGATGGATGTCCTTCATGCAGTATGTTGCAGATAAATGCTCAATCCTGTTTCTGGTTACACGATGAGTGCTTCCTCCTATTAAGATTTTTAGTATTGTTGATGATGCGGTCAATGCCTGATGCTAGTTTCTTGTATTTGCAGACACAAACTGAAATGTGAAGAAGAACTTCATGAAAAGAGACGAAATTTAGAGCTCAGAGACAAACAGCTACAGGGTTAGTTTATCAAATAAATTACATGACGTGTTAATTTTCATGCGGTAATACCCACTGATACTTTTACCGTCGTAAACTTGCCCTTTATGAGAAGCCGCTGTTTTAGGGCAAGTGCGAGATACAGTGAAAACATCTTAAAGCCCCGGAAGGCTTTAAATATCGTATTTCATTGCTTACGAAGTGGAAAAAAACACACACACTTTTCACTTTCATCTACAACCGCAGTTCAAATATGAATTATTTCATATATATTTCACATCAACTATACTAATTGTTGTTAAATGCCAAACTTGTCTTATCACAAGTAGTCGAACACTGAGAACAGATATTTTTTGTCGAAAATAAGGACTGTTGTTATGTTTGTCCTTTCCGTTTCCCAGGGGATGTGGAAAGCTTTGAAAGAAAGCAAGGCATTTATATGAATGCCTCTAGCGAACTACAAAGAACCAAAGACAAGTTACAACAGTTACAGGTGCGTACTACTTGGACAAACAAAACTTGCTGTACGCCACATTTTCTAGAGTACAAAACTAACAGACATAGCATATCTTGTCAACACTGGTCATCAACAAAGTAACATAAATATATGTTATTTGCCGGCTGGGAGATCCGTATTTGGAAAAAAAACTTTGCCCGAGGCCTCGAGTGCTGCATGTTTTGATAAATCTCACGGTCTCAAAAGAGTCAATTTGACGAAGAAAACTTCACAGCAATTACGACAATCAAAAACAAACAAACAAAGAAACAAAAACAGAACTAAGGAAACGTGGCCATCGTAAGTTTGGCTTCTGCCGGGCAGTACAAATTTCTGAATTTTAAGTTGGTTCAAGGACAACTACTATTGTCCCTATTTTTGTTTACACTTAACAACTAGACTCAGCTTGAAAGCAACAAGTCCCATCTCACAACAGCTCTTCAACAGAAGGAAACTGCAAACAAAAAACTACAAGAGGTAGGTGACCAGCGTCTGCGTTGGTTTATCCTGTTGACCTCACAATTACCTTCAACACACATTTGTCATATTCTGCGGGACTGAATGACAGCCATTTACAAATTGTATTTTTCTGTATTTTTATTGATCCCTACTCCCCTTTTGAGAGTTTCCGAGTAATTCTGAAAATCTGTCCGATTTCCGTAAAACTGCGGAAACGAGTGTGGATCCGCGCCTGCATGCTATCTTCTAGAATGCTCCAGACTGTTCTTGCAGAAAGTATCCTTTCTGCAAGAATAAAAAAACCCACAAGTTTCTCGTCCGGATTTCTATAAAAAAAGAGCGGGCGGGCAGTTTTTTGTGTTATTTATTATGTCCTGTTGCATGCTTTCTTTACACATTATTACCTTCCCCCAGGGATACGTTGGAGCTCTTAGGTCAAATATTAACAAAACAAAACATCAGATATTGATCAAACACAAGTTTGTTTAATTTTGATACAAACAAAGGGTTAACAGTGAAAATTTACATTATTTTGGTGAACTAAATACAGGGTAAAAGTGACGCCGGTTGGTTTTTGCTCATAAAAACGTTCCTCATAAAAAATAATAAAAAAAGAGTGGCGGCGCTACAAAATGAAGCGGGCGGGGACGAGAAACATGTTTTCTTTTTACTTGGCCTTATTTGCGGTTTTGATGCTCTTAATCAATTTTATTTTATATAAGGATTTAGAGGTTATGAAGGAAAGGGAGGTGGTACTATCCAAGGAGAATGCGACATTGAAAAGGTATAAAAGTTGTGTTCTCTCTTAAAGTAATATGTAGTGAAGGTCACGGTCACGTCAGGAGTTGATATTCCTGCAATATGTAGCACTGGTTTGTTCCTGGCTCGGTTTTGTTTCAGGTTTAAAAAAAACCGTTTCGGCCACGTAGTGTTCGTTGATGTTATGAATTCTTAATCTGGTCAAAATTATATCAGTAAAACTATTCGAAATACATATGTTTCTGCTGTTGTTGAGGATTTTGGTTGAACTGTTAATTTCTGGAGATATGAAACTGGTGGACTTAAGCCTGCAGGCTACCTGTTTTGAAGTTAAACCCCAGCAATAAATATGTTTATCACCGTATTTCAGTTGAAACTGATCCGCTGGAGCTGATAGCAATAGGCTAATCAATGCAGATCAGTTATTATCATACGGTATTACTTATATTAGATTAGGTAAACATGTAAAACAAGCAATTAGATAGACAAAGAAAAGAGAAAAATAAAAGTTTTCATATCAAGATTGTTTTCGTATTAAATCACCCAACGACAGCTCTGGGAAGTGATCCGCCATTTTTCACACTTAAGGCGTGGTTAAAATATTGCCCGTTAGCGACGGGGATCGCGACCTCTGGCCAGGTCCCACCTCTGTACAAGTATTGCTGAAACTTTGATCATCCATTCATTAAACATGTATCCTGCATCTTTGGTCATGAACAGACTGTTTACAGTTGCTTATTATTTTTACTCTTTTAATTATCGCATAATAAACATACAAGTTACATACATACGTACTACAGTTTACTTTTTTACATCGGACTTGTGCTATACAAAGCGTACTTTCCAACTACGACCTACTGTAGAGCACTGAAAATCACAGTACTGTTGACTAGACATACTCTTGATATCGCTTGTACAGATATCTCGTTTGTTAACTCGTCAACTTGATTATCTTGTATCTTTTTATAGAAACTTGTCAAAGTACGAAGACGAACAGAAAGGTACCTCTAATGATAGCCGTTTCGTCTTGTTGCTTTCGTAAATTTACAAGATATATGAATCTAAACATTTGTTTTGGTTTTGTTTTTAGGGGATAAAAGACTAGTAAATGAACTGACGGAGAAATCAGTGAAGTCTGCAGCAGACCTGGTAAATGTGAATCCGCCTTTTGGTTTTTAGAGTGACACCAATCCAAAGAAATATAATGTGTTTTATAATGTGTTAAACCGACGTTTGAACTAATTGTTAGTGCCAAATGTAAACTTGCGAATGTGGATAAATGGAAGAGTGATTCGTCTTTTACAGTGAATAAAGTTTGTTTGTTGTAAAAATTTCATATATAGATTTATATAGGCTGCAAGTCTCTGAGAGCTACAAGTTTGTCAGTATGTGATACTGTTGTGTGCCACCTTAATTTTGTAACATAACATAGATTTCTTGGTATAAAATTCCAAGGCTTGACTTGTGCAAGCACTCAATAAAGTTACCAAACAAATTTAATCTCATCTGCTGGTAGTCTTTCTGTCGAGATTACCGTGCTCACAGCCTTAAATGAAAAATTCCTGTATTATGACTTTTTGCAATTATTTCCTCTTTTATTACTACTTTTCTGAACTTTCAGGCAAATCAGCTAACCGTCGTATTCTGAACCTTTGTTGTAATTGTAAGAAACACACCAATGAAAGCTGGATCTTGATGTAGCTTGTGGGCAACTAGAATCCCGTTGTCTTAACTAAAGAAGGTTTTTTTCATGCTTGTAGTTACATTTGCGAGATCAGCTGAAACAAATGGAGAAAAGTACCAAGTCAAAAGAGAAGTCATGGAAGGAATCCAAAGCTAAGATGGAATCCAGATTGAATGATGAGGTACAATTGAAGCAGTATTATATGCCGGATTAGCTTTGGTGATGACTCTGTGATACAGAGTCGGGCTATTTTTATAAGTAATTATTTCAAGCTTTTGGCAGAGTAGAAAAGATCCACTGGATTTCTAGATTTCTGGATTTTTTAGGCTTTCTGTTGTGCACAGCTAACAAGATTAACTTCATTTGGCAAACGTTGTTATTACAAATATTCAGATGTGTTGAAGAGGCCATGTGATCATTTCACATACCGGCCCTTATTACTTGTGTGGTCATTGCAAAACACAGGCCTGCAGCTATCATCTGCCTATACGACAGTCTCTTGGTTAAAATGCATCCTTCTTACCGAATTTTCCTTTATCAATGAAAAAGACAAACATTGACTTTTGTGAGTACCTGCTCAATGCAAACATCAGGTGTTACTGAGCTGCCTAACGTAAACGCAGACGAGTCACTCTCTAAGGGCGTGTAATTCCTCTGCGGGTAACAGTTTCTTCAGGTAATCCTGAGCGCCATTTTCTGCTTAGCTTGAGGGTGTTATCCTACAGCACCTCTTCACCATTCACTTTCCTCTTGCTCTTAATTGAACCGACGTCGTGCACTTTTCAATGTAAAATGTACCTTTCAGTCTGATGATATCGATAGTCTGAGTTCTACCGAAATATGAAAACGTGACTGCTTGGATTATGAGACTGATCATCGCAGTTACACACAACTTTAGCAGTTGTGAAATTTAAGCCTGAAAAAAATTCAGGCCTGAACGGGAATCGAGCCCATAACCTCTGCGACACCGGTGCAGCTTTCTACCAAGTGAGCTATTAAGCCGACTGAGAGCAGGTCACGTTGCGAGTTCGTAATATTATGTTGCCCACATATTGGACACAACGTGTCAACTCAGAATAACATTTATCCCGTATTTTTCGATTGTCAGCTGGTAATGGCTACCGAGTAAGTTCGTAGAAGAGGATATGTTGCTATAACATATCGCTGTATATCCAGGTTTTTGAATGTACATACAGCTCTCTGCACGGTACTAGCCCAAAAGGGTCAGTGTTAAGTGTCCGCATTTAGGTTTCACAAGTTATAGCACGCAGTTAGCATGTGTGGAGTGGAGGTAGGGAGGGTAAAAACACGCCCCTCCGAATACCCCCGCTCCTCCTTCCCCTCTCCCCCGTTTTACATGCAATAGGCCTTCCGCTAATGTCGAGGTACATTGTTTTGCGTCTACTTTCCAGAGTCAGAAGCGATTAAACTATCAAAAGCTATACGAAGAAGCCCTAACCAATCAGTCAGCTTTAAATCAAGAGATAGCTGACTTAAAACTTACTTTACAACAAACACAACAAGGTATTACTTTTCTACATTGTCGCTCTCACGTAGTTATTTCCATAAGTTTGAAGAGCTTGCTGTTTTGTTACAGATAAGTGTCCTATGCTCGGTGTTTATAGCAGATGGTTTGAACCCAGGATTTGGCCTTAAAAAGTGCTCGGATTGTGGACTTTTGCGCTAAATCGAGCGGATTCGCAGATTTTGAGAACACAGTGGATCGTGGATCAGCTGTGAATTTTGGGGCGGATTCCGGGTTCTGCCTGTCTTGATATTCGGATCTAGGGTCCTAAAAAAAATTTGGATGGTAGATCTTTCTTCGGCCTTGCTCTCTATATCTCTCTATGAAAAAATTATGTCCTTTTTTCCAACGAAGCTCATGTTATCTGTTATTGGAATTGTACTGTGTTATGGTCATCAAGCATGTTGCCTTCTTTACTATTTCCGTAAAATTAACATTAGTATTCGCTTGTGCCAGTTTAACTTTTGAAATTTTACACTATTGTTTCCGGATGTGGTTGTGGTTTCGGATTTGAACAAAAATATTGGCAGATCGACGGATTTGGTGAAAAAAAGGCACGGATCCCAATTCCAGGATCGAATTGGAATTTGGAGTACCTGGAGAAAAACCTCTCGGAGCAGAGTAGAGAACCAACAACAAACTCAACCCACATTTGGCGCCAGGTTCAGGAATAAAACTCGAGACACATTGGTGGTAGGCGAGCGCTTCCACCACTGCCCCATCCCTGTTCACCAACAACAGTTCTATTCAGAACTACAGAAAAAGCAATGTTTAAACTGAGTTTGGTTTATTTGTATTTGACATACCTGTAATGTGAAGCCAGACGTTGATATCAAATTTCAAGTTACGAACCAAGTTACAGCTTCGCTGTAGAATTCAACAGACCGGACAAATAAAACAATGATCAGTATCACAAAATGTTAGTTCCAGTAATGTATACCCTGAAGTTTATTAATACCGCTGTGCTACAAGGAAGGGCATACTGTGTAGACTTGTTAGGGAGAGACAAATGTGTAATTTATTCAGTTTAAAGGGTTTCTTACAATTGCAAAACCTTTCCTCGCTTTATTTCACCTTAGTACTTGACATGGAGCTTGGCAGAAGAAGAGCAAACTCATTTCCTCGGTGAGTGCAATGTGTATATCATTTACAGCCGAAGTTCCAATGTCACTCATTTATTTTTATTTTGTTTTCAAAAGGTAGGACAGGTCTTATTATTTTAAGGCTTGTTTGCGCTATGCTTTCAGCCTCCAGGACAGGCAATCGAACGAAAAATAGTTGGAACTTGGACAATCGAACGTTTGATTTCCAAACTTTTGATTTTTGTAACACTGGCGTTGAAAATCAATGACAAGTTTTTCTAGGCTCAAGTTCCGGCTTCGGTGGAACACGAATTGAACGCAATCCACAGGATTGAGTTCGGTTGCCGAACTTCAAGTTATCGAACATAGTCTAATGGATTGACTTCGATTCGTTTGATTGAGTTCGATATGGTTTAGGGATCGAACTCACACAAATTTCGGTGTTCGATCTCGATTGACGAACGTACGTTCCACTTCGATTGACTATACCGGGAATATAGTCGATAGATCACAGAATTGCCTGGTCAATTGTTTAAATTCTTACTCTATTGTCCAATAGCCTGGAATCTTTAACAAACGAGGAAGAGTCCCCTGCGTCACAGACAACCCAGCAAGGAGGCGAAAGGACATTACTAACAAGCACTGCTATGGACGAAACCAGTAGCACGATTGTTATGATAGCTCAGAGCAAGATGCTGTTTGATCGGCTTGAAGTAGAGGCCAAGGTGGGTTTTGTGAATTATTTGACAAAGTTTGTTACGTCGCAAGCTTAAGGTGATGTAACAGTGCTATTATGACCTGATCTGAGCCCGCTTTATCACGCTTACTTGGCTGATATTCCTCAGAGCTTGTTTGCTTTTCATGATTATTTTAGATTTCTGAACACCATTGTTTCAGTGAATGTTTTCCTGGTGTTCTGCAGGAATTAGAAGAGTCCTATCAGAAGTTCCAGTCACGAATAAATCAAATGGAACTCGATGTCTATCCCACGATTCGCTCCCTGGATTTACAAAATCCTGCTCAAAGCCCAATCGAAAGTACTTCATTTGAATAAAAAACACTGCATATGTAACCATTGTCCTGTTTGCTTTACGTTTACCATAAAGTAGCTACAAGATAATGAGGGGAAATCATTTTCTCTTTCGCACCTCTCTCGCCGTGGTCAAAATTTGAAATAGAGGGGTAAGTTTCTAAAGAAACTGTGGTGCTGCGTCGGTGGGAAGTATAACGAGATAATTGGGTTTTATCAACTAGGTTGATAATGTGAATTAGCCACCGTAAAGAGATTCGAAAG
>Ga0126343_10000256_pt1 | contig 18626 bp, 11 predicted proteins | sample Cyp2metagenome_FD_92531 | JGI IMG/M metagenome (GOLD analysis project Ga0126343, IMG submission 92531) | Coral microbial communities from Lord Howe Island, Old Settlement Bay, Australia - Cyphastrea 2 metagenome | ecosystem: Host-associated > Invertebrates > Cnidaria > Coral ...
AATTAAAAAAAAAAATTTAAAAAAAATAAAAAAATCCGGAAAAAAATTTAAAATAATTTTCCCCGGGAAGCAAAAAATTTATGTTTTTGTTTTTTAAAATTTAAACCCCCCCCCCCCACCCCTAAAAAAAATTATACTTGAAATATTTCTCTCTTGACACCATTGCACTCTTTACGAATTTCCTGGAACATCTAGCCCTTCCGGGACTTTATGCGTTACCCTACTTTACCATAGATAATTTTGTGTATACCTTGTTTTCTAACTGCATTTCGTGCCGTGCTTTTATTGCTACAAGACTGTTTTGTTTGGATGGACTGATAAGCTGTGTTACTGACGTTTCAATAGCTTTGTTTCTGTTTCATCCAAAGACTCTTCAAGTTACATTCAGTCTACACACTAAGTTAAACCTTTCAGTCTTTCAAACAGCTACCAGCAATGACTTGGTTACAGATGTGCTGACAACAATGAGTATCAATCGAAGGAACGCCGAAAGGTATTATTTTAACGTATTATGTTCCGACATTACTTGGGATGGTGGTGCGCTGGAAAACCAATATCGGTCATTGACATATAGATTTGTTTGCATTGAGTGAGCGACAAATTTGCATATTCTAGTCGTTTCTAAGCTTCATGTATCCATAACTAAAAAGAAGGAGCAAAAGCCCTTTCCAAATAACTTGAGAAAGAAAAGAAAAACTACACCATAGATTCTGGTTGTGAGTACATCTCGCTGGCGGTACCTTTATCATTTGGGAAATCTTGATTTTCCAACCAGTGCTTCACTGTGAATACTGCAGAAGGTGCCTCCTGACATCCAAATTTGTCAAAAATACTATCTCCGTGCAATGTCGTTTCCTTTTCATTGTTGGGTAGGTCTGATTAGGTAAAAGAAAATTGAGAGAAAATGAATTACAAGATACTTATACATTACTACAACTGGCAGTAGATCACCTCCGAGGACAGCGATCAAGGGGGAAGGTTAAAAAGAGGTAGAAAAAACATAATTTTGATCACTAGTAGTTGTTGTGGTTAAGAGTTACATAACATTGAACCTTTCAACTTACTACGAGGTTCTTGGGTCATTTTAACCGCCCTCTCAAGTTCTGCCCAGTCCACTTCATTTGCCTGTTCTTCTGCTTTCTTTTCCTCATTGGAGAATCTGTAAAGGGATAATTTAACTATTAAAAATGGTTTTTATGGTACATTTACCATGCAGTTTTAAGATATTTATAAACGTGTTTACTTCTGTTTGTGAGGGCGAATTCTAAGAAAATCTGTGAAGAAATATCCTTTTCTTCTTTTCAGAAAAAATTAATTGCTGGTGTCAGCATTTTTGTTAAGATGCGAGGCTAATTATCTCGAAAAAACGCATAACTACCCCCAGTTTTCTTTGTGGATTCCAACAGCCCTTGCAAAGATCTACCATTTCCGCATGCTCCTAACCTGGCGCAAAAACTTTTGTTTTTAGTAGGCACCATTTGTTATGTATTGACCTCGGTATTGTGTCCCCTCTCCACACCTTAATTGGACTGGTTTTATTCTCATAATCCAAGCCATAGGTGTAATTTCAGGCAGTATTCTGGTGGATTAAGATTGTCATCGTGTAACATCAGCCAGTAGATATGTCATTCAACATATTTTGTGATCTACCTTTTCATTTCTTAGTACTCTCCTTAAGATTAATTCTAAACTCGTATAATAAGAAAAAAAATTCAAATTGGAAATGTCGTTTTTGGATTGTAAACAAGAAAGGTTTTCAATAACAAATCGTTGCAACAGCGCTTTTAGCATCTCTGAAAGCCTTCCTGGGTTTCAGCTAAAACACAGTCTGAACACCTTTTTCTTACAACCAGAAACTAATCACGAGTTGAATAGGCTTGCAATTTCCATTTCAAAACACAAAATTTAGGGGTAACCACGGACTTTTTTAAGTCATATATCTTTTTTGAAAACTCCTACGGTGCCCGTTCCATTTTTTTCCGTCACTTCCCCAGTAAGTAAAACAATTGCGTATCTCGCAGTTGTTTTGCACGCGCACTACGCCATCTGCAGGTACATGTTTACAGTTGGAATTCGGTAAAAGTTTTGACAGATAACAGCTAGTTTTTCAGCTGGAAGACGTTTACAGTTAGTGCTTAGCGTTATGCTGCTATTCTGGTGTTCTTGTTTAAGTACAGGTTCATGAAACTTGAACTGGTCACAGTAGATTTTTAGTTGTGTAGTTTATTGCATCACAGCCAACCCTTGAGCACGCGTGGCGCTTAAACCATGACGCCTTGCGTGATGCACAGAATGTGTGTTAACTTACAAAAGTAGGCAATGTCCTTAATTAAGTCCAGAGGGAGAAGTTTCAACTCTCTCATACTGAAGTGCATGAACACATTATGGATTTTGCTAGTCACTGCATGGAAAGAGAGCAGTTGATTGACAAGTACAACTATTGTGTATCTGCCTGATAAATTAATCAAAACGCTGGATGAGTAACCCGTACATTTCCCAGTGAATATTGATTGGAATGAACTAACCTTTGCGTAAACTGGAATTACTCTTTTCATAAAAAATATAGCTGCGCATTGCAGAGTGGTTAATAGGTTATTCTAATTACATGTATAAGATTACTTTATGGACTTCTGGCATTACTCGTTACAACAGCAGATAAAAAAAATGGGAGAAAACAAGTAAATCGTTTCTTTTTTTCGGTTCTTTTGTATCTCAGTATCAGATGACTTTACGTGCATACTACATGATCTATAAGAACTGGGTATAGTTACTCCTTGCACTCACAGTATTTTTTTATATACACTAACCATACCTTTGGAAAACTTCTCTAAGGAACTGTGCCGTTTTTTCATGGCCATTGACCTTAGCTGTGTCTTCAGGTAATGGCAAAATTCCTTGGTACGCATCAAAAACTACTTTTCCAGCCGAGGTATTAAAGGTCATGTGAAGAAAATCAAAAGCATCGCATTCTGCTGCTGTGTCAACTAAAGTCTGCAGTACATGTACATCAGCTCTTTGCGAAGAATTGCTCTGATTGCTGAGGCCTAAGAAAGGAGAAGTAACAAAATAAAATATCATTTTCCAGAAATAGCACATCATGATATGCTCGTTATCTCAAAATCTTCAGACTGATTCTTTTAACTGGGTAGAATACTTAATGTGAGAATAAGACACGTTATATTTTAGGTTAGCCATACAGATATGTAATTTCCTGTTACCTTTATGGTGTAGTTAAACCTTCCTTTTAAAATGTCAAAAATGGTACTTAAGTAATTCACCGCTTGCGTTTCCTTTTTTTGCATTTTTTTACGTGTTCACTGGTCTGCCTAGTAACCCACACTTTCAAGGAAGGAAATATAAGGTTGGAAATCAGCAAAAGATAATGGAAAGCCATTTGAAAGAGAAAACAAGTTTTTGTTGACCTAATTTCTAAATTTACTCTGAAGACTATGTTTGACAGATTGAAAAGCCAACATTTAAAAATGATTTACCGTGAATTGAAGAACTTGGTGAGCCAGACTTACTTCCTCCAGCACTTCCACGTGAGGCAGCCCACTCATGAAAGAACTCACTCTGTCTATTCTGATCATGAACTAGCTGCTGGTACTCTTTTTTCCTTTTATCGTTACTCAGATAAAAAATTCTTGTTGTTCCCAAGGAATGAACCTTATCTTCTGTGAAAACCTCAACGGAAGCATAACCTGGCTTCTGTCCCGCTGTAACATTGACAAAAATAGACCAAGTTGGTATGCACAGAATCGGCAATGCATTGAAAAACAAAATTTGTAAATAACTTCTTTAATAAACTACTCGTATGTACACATGTACCATTCTGTGCCTAAAATAGTAGTGGAAATGGTAGCAGACAAAATCAGCCGATCCCTAATACTAGTTCAGGCACATATCTTTTTTTTTGGCGATCACAATTATGGAACAATTGCGTTGTAACAGACTTAATCCCCAAGGCAAACTGGACCTTTGTTGCAAAATGTTACAACGAAAATAAAGGAAATGAGTTGCTTTTCTCGTTCCCTGTCATGGCGTAAAGAGCTGGCACACAAGTCAGAGATGAATGAGAATCCCGCATTGCAATCAGAGATGGCCCCCGAGAAAACAACAAAAAAAGGCCAATTTGGCCCTTTCCTTCTTCAAGACTGCAGGCTTATCCCAGGCATAGTATTTTAAGAGCCAACCCAGGGCTCAGAATTGCAACCAATAAGGTCACCAGTGCATTTCATCCTTTGCAGCTAAAATTCAGGAAAAACTTCCAAATGGCTGACCTGTTGGAAATCGCCCTTTAATGCATTGCGAACCCCTGATCATTGACCTCGTAGATCCTAATTAACTGCTTTAAGGTGAAACCTGTGTTAAGCGGACCCCACATTAAGTGGACACCAGCTGAAGTCCCGAAATTTTCTTCCCGCATTTACTGTAAAAATTAACTTGTATTAAGCGGACACCTCTGTTAAGCGGATGCAGACACCACGGCCGGTTACGGCTGCCACAGGAGTCAATGGTCTAACCCATTGACTCCTGTGCTGGCTGTAACGGGCCGTGACGAGCCTTTGACCAAAACTGGTATTGTCTATGCTCAACTTCTGCAGGGTGAAATTTAATGATCTTTCTAATGATACCCAGTTCAGAGCGATCAGCTCAATGGAGCCTGAAATATGTACGAAAATGCTCAAATATAGGAGTGAAAATCTAAGAGCAAAATTTCTTGCCAGTACATGTGGCTACTCCATGGTAAAAATTACCCGTCTTGATTATGCTTTCTCCGAATTTTTTGAACTGGGAGCAACCCCAGTAGAAGGACATTCACTGCAGCAAAAAGAAAAAAAAGGAGAAAAAGAAAAAAAAATCGACAAATCGTAAATCTTTTATTTCCGCGTATGCCAAAGCAAAAATATGGTAAACGCGATGTTAGTGGAAAGAAAAGCATGCTGCCATGTTGCAAATGCTTTTTTGAGTAGATCGTAGCTAATTTGGCCAATATCCAGACTGAAAATCTCTAACATGTCCAAAACATGCGGTTTTAGTAAAAAGCTCCAGGAGTCAATGGGTTAAGCCACTTTTTTGCACAAGACCTGCAATAAGTGGACACCTCAAGAGCATTTTACTTCTAAAGGTCTTGCCCAGACTCCTTTAACATTGCTCAGCGATGTCATTTTAAAGCTAAGTTATCATTCCAGATTGTTGCATTGACTGACTGGACATTCTTCTATAAGCAGTGTTTGATCTTACACTGAATTGTCCGCTACATACAGGTTTTACTGTGTTTTCCTTGGTAACCGCCGATGCCTTTTTTCCTTCTGCAGCCTTTAATTTACTGGGTCCTTTCCTACAACATTGGCCCCTACAACAACTCTTCAGGGGCCACTTTTGGCCCTCAATTAGATTTTTCTGGCTGAACTGAAATTGTAGTTCATCTGTGGGTAGGTGTCTCCTATGAGTAAAGGAAATGATTTGGCTGTATCATTCAGACACATCAACAAAGCTATTAATGGAGAGACTATTTGCTCTATTATTTGCATGTATGGTACCATACTACATCACAATTAAGTTTATATACATACGTGGAATCTCAAGTCCGATCAAGAACTTTGTGTTCTTTTTTATCACGTCAACAAAGGTGGTTTTCCCAAATAAAACCCAAGCTGCATTGACTTCTTCGGGAAGGTTCTCTTGATATTGTAGTGAAAAAGGCGTACCACCCTGAGAGACAAATAAGTTCACAAAAAATGTCAAAAGAGACACCACCCTATCAAATATCAACAGGCTTTTTAAGCCAAATTGTGATGTCTAAAACAGACAGGTCCCATTTAATACATGTGATGTCCATGAAGGGTCAAAACGATTTTGAGGAGTTAGTATGTTGCATGACACAGCAAAGAGAGTGAATGCTGGGCAACAGTGTTGAGCACAATTAGTTCGTTCTCACACAACTACTAATGTGGCACAATGTAATCACAATTACTCCCCAATCAAGAGGCAGTGGGTTCAAGTATCACTATTTTTACTTTCTTATTTATTCTCTTAGTTTTTGGTTTATACTTTCTCAATTATTTAAAGAAGTTATCACCAAAAACCCCGTTTCTCAAACCATTTTTTTCTTAACAAGAATTTGCCGAGTATTTTGAATCTTATTACTCAAAGCTCTTTACTGCAGAATTTGTCTCAAAGTTTAGATTGTCATGACAGTCTTAAAAAGTTTGTCCGAGCTTTACAACTTTACAGCTGTACAAATGGAATCTTCGAAAAAATTGCCTTCAACGCCGAGTTTTCCTAGCCGGAAATCATGTGGAGCATTTGATCATTCTATAATTCACTGAGTATTTTAAACCTCCGTCCTTGAAGCTTTTAACTGCAGAATTTGTCTTTCCATATTTTCAAATAACAATTTCGTAACGGCATTACAAAGTTCATTTGTAGATTTTGTGGTACAAAATGTTTGAATAGAAATGAACAACATTGTGATGGTGCAAACACGTAGAATCTCGTTTCCGTGTCTAGCGAGATAGAGGAACAAGACACACAGTTAACAAAAAAACTACAAAGCATGCCATGAAGAAAACTGTGAGGCTTTCCTTCAGAGCCTGATTTCAACGGTGAATATCATAGTCCTTCTGATCAATCTTCAATTGTGGAGCAGCTTTTTGCATGATTAAAGCTTGTTGTGTCTACAATTAACGTTGCCAACTTTTCAAGTTCAGGAGGTGGTTACAATACTTGTCTCAATGGTTGTAGCAGCCGTTTTTCACATTTTAACCTTCACGTGGAATTTTTCGAGTTCATCTTAACGGAGTACCTGGACATAACTCCCTTGTAACTTTCGTTTGCTCTCAAATGATGGGGCCATTTTCAGCATGGTCATGACGCCCCCAAGATATAACGTCCCCGACATGACGCCCCCTAACCACAAGAAATAACGCCCCCCTACTATCAAGACATACGAATTTAAGTGTACTGTGTTGGTTAAACGAAAACAACTTCTCGTGAAAGGTTCAAGAAATTGGAAAATTTTGGGATTTCACTGTATTAAAACGCGAAATTGAAACAACTGTTTGTTTAACCTAATGCAATTTACAGGGAAATGCCAGTTGTTGCAACTGCGATGTTGTCACCTGTTACAGCCATTACACTGAATGGCCTCCTGATACATAAGTCTGTCATTATGAACGTTACCTGATCTAATGAAATTCCTCGAGCAATGAAAGCGATTATGGTTGATTCAAGACGACAACGCTTATATATACACACGGGAGAATCAAAATTGCATGGAATGGAAAATAAATGGGTTGTATTGGTTAACGATATGAAACAACGAAACAAAGAACTCAAACTTGCGATTTTATCTTTTTAAGTACACTGTAAGTTCTAGTTGCAATAATAAAAAGAAAACCAATTAACTACGACTTGTGATCTTCTCCTTGCAGAGTTTTGAAATTGCATAACAATAAGCCTAACTTAAAAAGCAAGCAAGGACTTTCTAATGAACGAGAACATTGATCTACTTGAGTAATGCGCATTAAGTTCACGAGAAGTTATTTTCGTTTAACGTCACCTTTGTTAAATCCTAAAGCCTTACACGCATTTCGGGGGCATTATATCTTAATAGTAGGGGGAGTTATGTCTTGAATTAGGAGGCGTCATGTCGGGGACGTTATATCTTGGGGGCGTCATGACAGCAAATCCAAAATAGACACATAGTAAAAACACAGCTACAAAGCATGCCATGAAGAAAACTGCGAGGCTACCCTTCAGCGCCTAATTTCAACGGTGAATTTTACAGTTAAATTGTGGAGCAGCTATTTGCATGATTAGAGTTTGTTGTGTCTACAATTAGAGTTGCCAACTTCTCAAGTTCAGGAGAGGTGTTAACATTGATTGTGGTGGCAGTTTTTAACATTTTAACCTTAATGTGGAATTTCTAGAGTTCATCTTAACGGATCGAAGTGCATGGACATTTCTTCCTCGGAAGTTTCATTTGCTCTCAAATGATGGGGCCATTTTCAGCATTTTCAGCATGGCCTCAGCCATGGCCTTTTCAGGAATTAATTATCACAATATATTATGATCTGCACTCAAATGGATGTTGGATTAATGTCACAAAAACAATATTAATGTTTAAAACTCAGTTGGAACACTGCAAATGGAATTTTTTATGGCATTATTTCTATGGTCCAGGTATATTAACCCTTTACACCCTAAGAGTGACTTACACCAGACGATTTTACTCGTTAGAGGGAGACCCCTTAGGGGTTAAAGGGTTAAAAACCTATCTTCCTTAACCCTTCATACCCTAAGAGTGAATTACAGATTTTACCCTGTCTAATGCCAGATGATTTTAATCGTCAAAAGGGGACCCCTTAGGGGTCCAAGGGTAAATAAAGACTGTCGAATACTGTGGCCAACATATGCATGTGTTTTCACTGTAAAATCAAAACGTACTAAAGGATGAGAGGGAACATAAGCGTGACTAGATCACTTTTTCTCTGTTTGGGCCAATAAGTTACTCAAAGACTTCATCCCAAATATACCAATCAATAATTTACAACTCAACCATTTTGGTGTGTTGGAAGAGCCACAACAACTTCTCAAGTTCTCTGACACTTGCTTTGCACTGCATTACAATTTAAATCACTTTGTTGCTTATTCCTTCATCAAATATAACTCTTGATCCATCGGCTCACAAAAATCTATGCAATTATCCAATTATGCACTTAGGCAGAGACACACTATGTAACAAATTGCTGTGACACGTCACCGCAGCAGGTTGCTGCAACAAATCATCACGCGTGAAAATCATTGTGGCATGAATTCAAACTGGTTTGAATTCATGCGATGTATTGCAAGGACAAAAAAGTACAGTAACTGAGCAGTGCATGTCCACAACGATGAGCAAATGATGATTTTTTTTTCCCTATCGTTTATTCCCTATCCTTACTACTTAAGGCATATGTTAGGGATAAAATATGCTGGTCAGCAAAATTAACAACATTACCTCTAATTCACTGTGTTTGGGATTGATGGAAACTTCAAAGTTCATGTCTTTATACAATGGGTGCACAGAAACATCTGAAATGAAATTACACAGTCAACAAACATGGCATCGTACCATTCAATTCAGCCAATTTACCTTAGTCTCTTGTGGCTAAGCCAGGAATAGTTGAAAATGCAAGGTGGAAAAAGGGCATTAGGAATTTAGCTCGAACGTGAACTATGATAAAGACAGTTCCAATTTCGCATGCAGTTATGAGCACACAGCAAGATTTACAGTTACTGGAATAATAAATAAGCAGTCCTTCCTTAAAGGAGGTCACTTCAAAAACCGCTATAAAAAGTTCATATCGAGTTGAGTCACTGTTGCTTTAGCTTCTGAACTGGCTACAATCCCAGTGAAAAAGAAGTAAAACATTCAACATTGGGGACCACCATTTTGAACAGTAACTTGAAGGCCACGCTGCATAACTGTGACGTCATTCCGTCCGAATTGGCACAAACCTCAAAGGGCAGCTGGATGAACCTCTTCTTTTCTGTTCTAAGTTTTGTCTTGTTTATTCACTTCTGAGCTAGAAATGCTGTTATGTTCGGCTCCAAGCATCTCACAAATGACTGTTTCAAAACTGAAAACCTATTTGAGCTTGCGTGAACAAAGAAAAGGAGGTAATTGAAAGAAGATGCTTTTTCCACAATGTTTCAACGGAAAGCCCCTGTAAAGACACGCATTGCAACAACACGACGCATCACAAGGAAGGAACGAAAAGAGGTAAGCTATCAATAATTTATTACACTTTTTAGTTTTTAAAAATATTTGCACAATTTTGATGCGTCATCAGTTTGTCGATTTTTTGTGGAACAACAGGGAAAATGGCTAAATAAAATTATTTTCTTCATTTTCCTGTATTTATATAAAAAAGCTTCCATGTTGCAAGCTATTATTCATAACTTTTCTTAGACTGGTGCTAAGCTTTTCATGTTCATTGATGCATGGCGACTGCACATGTATTTTTGTCACTCTAACCTGCTGCAATTTTCTTTTATCTAAAAAGGATATTTTTGATTTGTACATCCATTTTAATTGGCCTTGACAGCCAGGAATGCATTAAAATATTTAAAGGTTTTAAATGCTGTCTAACTTGATTTAAAATACATCCAATGCTCGAAATCAACTGTCATCTGGTCGTCCAAGACGGCTCAAATGTGGTCCAGACAACCATTTTTCTGTAAAATTAAAGCCTGGTTGTCCAAGGAAAATAACACCAGACAACCCAGGAGAGATATAAGTTCTTACCATTACTTTGAAGTCCAACCAAAGAACAAAATAAAGGTATATAAAAGATTTAAATCTGGTGTTTTTGTCCATTGACAGAAGCCGCAAACCACCATGTTTTCAAACCCAGGCCTCCCTAAAATCTTATGGTGTACTGATAATGATCCTTTTCTGAGGTAAAGTACTTTGCAAGTAGTCAAATAAATTATGCATTTACAGGTTCAAAATTGCTGTTAATTTATCAGGGCTGTCGGAGATTACCGGTAGCTTGCCAGGCTTTCAGGATTGTAACTAGGCCGTTAGAGCGGTTTTCAATTGAGTGTCGTAAAACCAAAACCAAAGTAATTACTCTGGCCAATCACAAAGGGCACAGATAATCAAGTGAACCAATCAAAACGCGAAGTAATTACATGTAGCTGACGCAAAGTGCGGGAAAACGCGTACGAGTGAATCACGATTGGTTTTGGTTTTACTTCTGATTGGATGAAAAAGTGCCGCGAGTTTTTTTAACCAACCGCGTAGCGTAGTAAACGCAAAACCAATTACTTTTCGACACTCAAATGAAAACCGCTCTATTTAGAGTAATCAAATAGTGTATCTTTCGAAAAACAGTGGACTTATTTTGTTTACCATTCCCCACTGAATGAACACTCTTGGATGGAATGATGTCACAGATGTGCAGCCTGGCCCTGGATGTTGAATGTTTTACTTCTTTTTTTTTTTTTAATGGGATCACATCCACTTCAGAAGCTAATTAAAAACAACTGTGAGTAACTCAACTCAGTGTGAACTTTTTATTGCTGATTGAAAAAAAATACACATATTGTATACCTACCTAAAGATTCATTATCAGTAAACCCACTTGTGATCTCTGAACTTGAATCATCTCCCTGTTAAGGACAACAAGAGTGTTTGCTAAAACTGACATACAAGTTACATACATGTAACAAAGATCTTATATTTTAACTGTAGAGAAAGATCCGATAACATGATTGATCTTCACCGCTATGCACAAGAAGTTATGACATTAAGCCTGAAAAAATTCAGGCTGGAACAGGATTCAAATCAATGACCACTGCAATACTGGTGCAGTGCAAGTGTTATAATTATTGTAATGTTAATATTTTAAGGGATGTTGAGTACTGTAAGTAATGTTAGTATTGTAAGTTATGTCAGCAATGTAAGTAGAGAGGTTTTGTGAGCAATGCCACTATTCACAACACTCATAATGGTATGCAAAGTTTATGTGTAACAGCAATGCAGTTTCTCAACTGGGTGAATATTCTACGCACTAGTTATGACAAAGCCCTGCAATAAGTACTGAGAGGACTTGTTTGCTACATTCATGCTCGTTCTTTCACCCGGTTGCCCAGTGGAGCATGGATCAGGGAACTAAGGTCCTTTTGGCAGTAAACCCATGTGATTGGGTATGTGCAACCAATAACCTGCAGCATTACCTAGAAATGTTTTTCAGTCTGCCACACAACCTTTAACAGTCGTGGCTAATGCAATACAAGCAGCTGAGTTCTTTGAAATGAATCAACAGGGATTTGAGATGACTATTTGATCACGTTCAACTTGTGTTTTGTATTTCATCCCTTTCTTAGTCTCTAATCCAGTTATTTGAACTGGTGACAGAGCCAAATATTGCTGAAGTGCTTTGGTTATAATTGATTCCTTCAAAGCAAAAAAAGGGATGATAATGAATGGCAAGACTGCCATTCACTCTTAGTTTTGTATTGAGTCAGCTAGGGATTTTGATGATGAGACATAACAGGGCTCAAAATTAACTAAATCATTAAGTCACCATTTGGCAACTAAATGGTAAAAAATAGTTGCAAAATGTAAATTTCTAGTTGCAAAATCAAATAGAACAGACCCAATCCATAGACATGTACATGACGTTTTCAATGCTCAAGGGTTTGCAATGCATTATTGGGCGATTTTAAACAGGGGCTAAGCTATTTTGAAGTTTTCGAGAGAGAGCCTTACTTTAGTGTGCCTTAGAGGTTTGTAACTTAAGATACTTTTGTTTTTCTCACAAAAGTTATTTAACCTGAAACTCTTGTTTTCTCCAAAACTCATGAAATATGTGCTTGTATTCTTTTCTCATATGGAGATAAATGGGAGAAAGTTGCATGTCGGATGAAGAAATGAGAGAGGAACGATTTGCTTTATCTAAAACGCAAAGTTTCTTTTAACCGATAAACAAGAACTAATCTAATTATCAAATTGTCGCGGAATAGCACGTTCTGTTGCCACCTTTGGCGTTAACAATAAAACCACTTATATTTAAAATACACACTGCATTGATATCCATTAATACAACTGAGAAGCGTTTCAACGAGTTGTGATGAAAGTAAACATCACTCCTTGACCGAGATTATATCCTTCATCAGTGAACGAGTCCCGTCAGAGACTGCTAAAATTTGTGCTTTCAGTAGGTGCTGGGCGTTTTGTAAAATTTGACAATTTTTAACTCACTTTGATAGAAACGCAGTGCAGTTTGGAAGCAACAGATGATGTTTCTTGAACCAAGTTAGGAGTAATTCCAAAAGATACCCGGCCACTGTAGCATTCTTGTATTGTGCTAACAATGCCAGAACGCATGCGTATGATTTATTAGGCTTCTACCACAAGGAAAAGCGCTCAACGTTTGTGTGACCTTCAATGACATGTACATGTACCTCTCACCTGATATCTAGTTGACTCTAACGCTTAATAATCTGTGCATGCATTTAGCGTACTGTGTAATGGCCATGTTTTATGGAATATTTGAGTGGGAATTCTGGTTAACTTATAAAGCAAACTTTACAAGTAAATGGTTTTGCAAGTTGTCGTGAGTTCAGAGAAAGCTGATTTCTAAGGCAAATTAACAATAATAAAGTCTGCTCAAGTATCATATCCAAGTCCTCCATGATGAATCTCCTCTTCAAAGTGGAAAGATGACAAAGGGAAAAACATCCCCTTCATCAGACTGAACAACAGCTGTCAATGATCAGTCTGGCACACATTCGAAGCGAGTATGTTCATGTACTACGGATTCAAATCATTCTTTTCCTAAGGAATCTTAGAGGCACTGCAATCTCTGATTACAAATATCTTCTTTTCTCAAGATCACATTTACTGAAGTATTACAAATTTTGTAGCCTATGATTTTTCTTGTCATCAGCGTTGTCTTAATGTTTTCTTTTCATCACGAATCATTGGGCATGCACCAAGGGTGAAGGCAACTCGGCCAAGCTCACTGGTTCACTGTTTTTATGTACCTAACTCTCAGATTTTACCAGCCTTAAAAACTCAAGAGGAGAAACCACAACGACAGTTGACGACATACAACAGTACACCAACAACCAAGAAGTCGATGTACCGTGATATGGTATGGTAATATGAATTCGGTATCAATGGAGCTGATTTAACTATTTCTGCAAATTCAAGAATATGTACAATCTCAAGAGTGTCCCTGAAGCAAAGATAAAGAGATGTTGGTGCAACCATTGAAAATACAGCTCATTAACCGCTTTTGCAATCATGCGAATTTTCTTCTTCTCAAATGTTCACATAGACAACATTTCTTTAAATTCACTAATGTAAAGTTCTCCCATGTTTCATCAAAATTTAATTTCTGAAACAAACGTTTTGCTCTTACTGGTATTTGTTGCAATTAAATTTCCTTTTTCAGCTGCTGCCTCAAGTCCCAAGACTCCCAATCTCTGTAAACATGTGCAGGCATGACTTTCAACCACTAAGATCTTGTTGTTCATTGTTGTTAATGAATGTTACCGAATAAATTTTAAGGTTTACCACCTCTGAAAACATAACTAGAGGCAAATGACTGTACAGAATTACAGTAAAAACCCGCGTATAAGAACCTAGTGCTTTAAGAACCTACAGGCTGAAATTGGGCATTTTAATACCCAAATATTTAAGAACCTATTTAGCCTGGCAAAGAAAAAAAGTTTCTTATACTGTACAAAAAAAACACTCTTATTTTATAGCCAAAATACTGGATTTTAATTGTTAGAAATTGTGAAAGTTCTGAGAAATATACATGTACCATGAAAATTATTTGTTTAATACAGTATGTAGATGAAGAAACTTCAAAATTGAAAATCTTTTAAATACAGAGTATAGAATGACAGTAGTTCTCTGAATGGTATCACTATGACAACTCCTACAAATAAGAACCTACTAAGAACCTAATCAGCCTGACTTCAGAAAAACTACCCCAAAATATAAGAACCCATTCAGCCTGAACCCAAAAATTCTAGGTTCTTATACGCGGGTTTTTACTGTATCCAATTACGTAGTTGCCGTTTGATTGTCTAATTCGCCACATACACATGTAATTGACTACTTCTTAATCTGGTACCCTAGCTACTGCCCAACAAACTTTGCAACGCTGCATGGAAAAGTTATGTGAAATCAACTGTAAAAGCTACTGATATATTTTTGTGTTTCATATTTAATTTTCAAAATTTGTTTGACATGATTTAAGTTAATATTAATTCCTTTCCATATACATGTATATGTACAAGTACATGTACATGGTCCACCGATATGTGCAATGAGGGAGGTTTGATTAAATTCTCATTACAATAGTGTGTGCAGTGGCCTTCAATGAAATCACTTTTGTGTGCTAAAAATGTACCACAGGGCACCTCAAACCACACATTTTCAGAATTTTCTACCGCCAGTACATCCAACACTCTACCCCCACAAAGCTGCCACTATCATAGCAGAATAGATTTATTCCAATTTGAAAACCCTGACAATTACCACATGCATACCTCACTTTGGTCCTGAAGGCTTGAACTGCTGGAGCTGGAAGAACTCTGACACTTTCCTAAAAAAAATGTATGCATGTACATTATTATTATTTGATACCGCGTTGCGTTTTGTTACATGCAGGGTCGCTGGTCAAAACTTTATTTAATAAAGTTTTGACCAACGACCCTGTAAGACAGCGCATTTCCAAATTATATTGTGTTTTTATTTCTTTGCATTTGTCTATTCTTCATCTGGTTTTCAAAAATGAAAAAGGTGAATTAACCATTCTGACCACAAAACATAGCCTTTTGGTGAGTGAGACAAAATGGAAGGTTTGTTTTCTGACAACCACAATGACTTTGCTGAGCTACAAATCAGAAAATTTCTTTTCTGACCCCAGATCTGCGGATCATCATGGCCATTTACTCAGCTAAGATTTTTACATGACTGTGTGACTGCCACATGCACTTATGACGTACCAGTAATTTGCCCCTTCTGTGAGGGGGTCAAATCGGCAAACAAAACTGTAAGAAAACTTCGATACAAACTGGATTAGGATTTAGTCACAAAACATGAGCACAACAACATCTTTGCTGCATTTCAAAATGCTGTAAAAACCAATCTGAAAACAAGAAATCAATTGAAATAAATTCTAAATGCCGCACACTGAAATATTATAGCCCCGCAAAAGAAGGATGAATGTTGTAAATCAAGACGACAAAAACAAGCCAATTATTTTGGGATCAATCGTATTTCCACTGTGTTGAAATAAGTCTAATAAAGTTCATCAGACTTAGTTCTTTCTTCAGCAATTCTGTAGTAGCTGAATAAGACTTCAGACATAAATCTGAGTGAAGTGAATATGATAAACAAACAAATCGAATTGGTCACTGTATATCAAACAAGTGGAAATCCAATATGCAAGTTACTGTTCAATCTTAAAACCTAAAATTCCCAATAGCAGGGAACCAATTGAAAGAAATGGCAAAAGAAGTTCCACAACAATAAACTTCCATTCAAGTTGGATCACAGGGGACCCGCACAATCTGTCAAGACACACGACCCGAGTCTGGTGGGTAAACAGTTGAAGGGTAACTAAAATGCCTGTGGTTCCCCACCCTCGTTAGGTATTTTGAACAGGTCATTGTCTAATGTCGTCCAATCAGAAAGGGGCAATCAGCGCGACGGTTTGTCGCTGGCACAAGAGAATCTCGCTACGCATTCCAGTCGCTCGAATACTGTGGGATTTTGATTTTCTTCGAGGGCTAGCTCCCGGCCGTTTGGATGGATTTTCGATTGGAAGGTACGAGAAGAAACATGAATCTTTTGAAGTTTGAAAGCAGAGCGATGCAATTTTGGGGGGAAAAATCGCCAGGCGCTGGAACCCTTTCAAAACAAGGTTTCCTCCCTTGTCTTTCTATCATAAAGAACAGTCAACGGCGAACTCAAATTCATTCAAAATCGCTCAAAAAACCGCTTTTGAGGCAAAAGGACGACTATACACCACAGGTAAGGTAATTCCATGTTTATTTATCATTGACTTACATACAAAGTTAGCGATATAATTATGGCTATAGGTGAGGCAAACGGTAAATCTAGTACATTTACTATCAAATAACAATCGGCTACCCAGACAGATTGTGCGGGCCCCCTGTGGTTGGATCAAAGAAACCTATCTAAATGAAAAAAAGACAAATTCAGAATTTTGCAGGCATGCTTCACCACATGTCAGCATACTCAAAGGTATTCTCCAAGTTAAAACGAAAGTTTGAGTTTCTGCTGACAACTTTTGCAGTCATTTTATTGCCTTTGGCATTACCAATCCTTCCAAAGGTTAAATTCAACTTCAAAGTAATACTCATCCTCGGAGACCCAGGGGGCAGTTAGTGAGGGAGGGGAAAAGTCTAAACAGGCAAGAAAAAAATTCGGGTGAAGAAAAGTCAAGGAGGAGAGTAAGAGCCCCTAGACACAAAGTCTTAACGGACCAGTTCCAAACGGTCGAAGCAGTTCTCGCTTCGTTTTTTTTCTGCCCAATCACAGAGCAGTAATACTAGGAGTCGTTTCGTGTTTTCCTACACGAAATATACATATCCAGTTGCTCGCCATAAGTTGACTGAGGGTTTACTCGAGGGGAAATCTGCAAGACCCTCGCCGGAAATACGCTAGACCTTTCGCAAGTATCGTAGTTTTAGCGTATTTAAAGGATCGCGAGTTTGTGTACACACTGATGTCGATTGATAAATGTTTCGGCATTTCGGAATTTCGTTCCCTTATTTTAGCCAAGCTTGGAGGACAGGTTTTCTCCCTATATTTCTTACTTCACTTGCTGTGACTGAAGCTTTTCCAATCCTGAGTAATCTTTCGTCGCACGGGCCAGGCAAGTATGTCAAACTTTCGCAACACTGTGTAGAACGCGATTTTAGTTGGTCAAATCATGCAACATGGCTGATAATTGTTAAACAGGGTTCATGCGGCTGGTCCTGCAAAACTTGGAAATTTTCCAGAACTGGAAAGTCCTGGAAAAGGCTGCTGGTTCTGGAAAGTTCTAGAAATTTGTTAAACGAAAGTAAAAAATATGAAATGTATGGCAGACAGTTCAGAGAATTATCATTGAAATCTTGGGATGTGAAGTTCAGCATCCAGAAAAATTCAGTCTTAGTCCTGGAAAAGTCCTGGAAATTTGTTCCTGTAAAAGGGTAGAATTTGCATCTTGTCAAGTAGAATTATTTGTGGCGCACTGCGTTTAAGTGTACATATTTCCCTGGCATAAATTGAAACCTGAGCAATATATATTGTAATTACATTGGGGGATCTGTCAGGTCTGAAACTTTAACAGATTATATTGTTATGGTTTCCCTACATAAACAAATAAATAAATACTTCTAAAGACGTCAGACTTCATGTGTAGAGCAGCTACCAGCTGAATTGATTCCAACTGTTAATGAGGCAGTAAGAACGTGCGAAGAAGGCTTGTGATGCAACTTTTGGCACTGATCCTTCGGTAATGAGGGCTGATCCAGGGCTCAAAGTTAATGACCAACTGGTCGCACATGCGACTAGATTTTCGGCTGTGCGCCTAAAAAAATTATGTGTGGTCGCACCACCGCGCCTTAAAAGCCAAAGTACAGTGCGACTTCTCTAGTGCTTACTCACCTGACCATTCTAACGTTCTTCAATTGATAACTATAATTAGTATTAGATGTAACATAACCAGGCAAAAAATAAGAAAGTCACACCATTTTTCTTTCATCGGTGTGTGTTCTATTTGTCATCTTTACGCCTAATTTCCCACTGGATTCTCCTAGCCTGCGTTGCATCCGGACGTGTCACAAAATCCCCGGTAGAGTCCGGCGGTTTAGACTGTCTGCGACGCAGGCTAGATTCTCCGAACTCGAACGTTATTTTTCTCCTCGTTCTGTGATGTGTACAACTCCGCTGACACATGCAAATGAACGAATGAAGCGAAGCCTGAAAGAAAAACACAGGTCTGAAATAAAATATAACGTGCTGAGCTAAAGATGACTTATAAATGTCCGAAAGCCGTTGCTTCCTATTTTTGCTGGGGCTTCCGTAAAACTAGCTC
>Ga0126343_10000257_pt1 | contig 18609 bp, 7 predicted proteins | sample Cyp2metagenome_FD_92531 | JGI IMG/M metagenome (GOLD analysis project Ga0126343, IMG submission 92531) | Coral microbial communities from Lord Howe Island, Old Settlement Bay, Australia - Cyphastrea 2 metagenome | ecosystem: Host-associated > Invertebrates > Cnidaria > Coral ...
CAAGAAGCTAGAGTCGCACTCGGCTATCGCCTCGTGCGACTCTTACGCTTCTTTCGTGCTTAGCAACCTCCCGCGTGCAACCATAACTCAATAGTACACGCTATGGCGTTTACCATTTGTTAATTGTTTAGCCAATGCAGTACAGATGAAGATTTGTTACATAGAATAAATCGCAGCTACTGGCAAAAGAATTCGAGGAAGCTCTTTATCGTTTTTCTGTGTTTAATTCTGAAAATTGAAAATGAAACTTATTACTAGTTGCTCTGGCGGACAAAAAAGTTACTATGTTTTTATTCATTTTCATTTATAACAGCGGATTTTTGCCTCCGGTGAAAATTTGTAAAAGCGAGAAAACACAATCATCAAGTATTGCCTAACGCTCACATTGTAAAAACAAATTTCACTACACTATATCTTGAAACTTAACGTTCAAGCATTGGATCCACATTTGGCACCCATTCATAGATGAAATCAGATTGAAAAGATAATGTAAAAAAGAACCTTCTTAAAAAAAAAATCATACTGAGTCTCTTCTTTCTGAAGAATAAATTGATTAGAATGCAGAGCTTTAAAAAAACCCTGAATGCACCAACCTTTCGTGCAGTCTCGTACAGATAGGTCAAGACAACCCTGTGTGAATGAGGCAAATGAAAGAAGTTAATAATCCTTTATGAATTATTTATATCAAATATTAGGCTGCAACAACTTTATTTTTACGAGGGAACACGTTATTCTTTATGTAAGCATAAAGAATATGTAAAATAAGTTAGTACATACCACTTTATACTCTTAGTGGCTCATATCATAACAGCATGTCTTGTATTTTAAATCAAGGAAGACTTCACAGATTTTGTGACTGATGAAAACGTTTTTGCGGGGAGAGTCGCCGTGTATGCACTTTGTAACGGCGCTAGGGATGATATACTAGAACTTTTATTAGGGAAACCCTTAATTTGCAATAGGGATCATTGCTACCCTCCAGTTTCTCCTTACCTGACATAGTTGATACATTACGGAGTGATGATACTAATAGATTAAAGGGAAAAAGCCTCGATGAACTAATTCCCCCAGGCAACCAGGAAGAAAAATCTACTCAATAGCTATCATTATGTTGTTTCAGAAAAACTGGAGCTTAATAGAGTGACTTGATAAGGCATTAATCCTATGATTAATTTTATGACTTCTTACGATTTCGTTTACTTAAGATCTATGGCTCAACTTACTTATTACCTAACTGATATACCACCTCAAATACAAAGGGTCAGTGACTTACCCGCAGAAAAAAGAAACACTGTGCTCTCCTAAGTAAAGCTTTAACTCTCAATTCAGCATGAGAAGGTGACGTAGAGAAGTGCCCCAATATGTTCAAAGCTACGTTGAAAAATTGTATGGCACCACGAAGGTTTCCATGGTGAAATTCTAATTCTCCTTGTAGAAAAAAATGCACCCCTGGATTCTGTGAAAACCAACAGAAAATAACATCAGTGAAGGATAATTGCCATACATTTTTTACAAGTTTCTGGAATGATTTCGAGTAGATAATAGGTCTACATCGGCATCGGTTTACATCGGCACTTATTGGCTAACTGATGCAAAGACTTACCACTTCAACAATTTGGCCCACTTCATCCTGATTTGGAGACCTAAATTGACAAAGGTACATGTAGAAAACAAAGCAAAAAATCCTAGCGATAATGCAACCAAGCACACAAACAAACTTAATGTAAGGTGCTTGCTTCTTGAATAAAAATCAAGGGCACTAAAATTGTGTTCAAGGTTTTAACACCAAATATGCACCTGGTGATATTTACTTGGAAGATTGACGTCAAGTTTTGTTAAGGTTTTCGTCAAGCATTTGTTTTTGTTAAAATTCGCCTTTGCTGTCCGTGCTGTGTTGTTAAAGAGAATATTTAGTCTTCGAAAACAGTCCTAAGAAATTACGCGCACTGATTGGCTAAAAATCGTGTTTGTATAAATCGATGGAGACAAAGAACTAGAACGCGCTGTTGACGTAATGATGGCAAAAGCAAAGATAATTTACATTTTGATAATCAACGTTAACAAGGTTGTTTCCCTTTTCTTCGTCGCGGTGTTTTCTAAAAGAAATAGAAAACATGCACTACGTATTGGGAGAACTCGAAAAAGATGTGGAAACACTCGCCTGCGGTTCGTGTTCCCACAGCATTTCTCACTTTCACTCGTGTTTCTATAACTCGATAGAAACACGGTACATGTTTTCTATTTCTTAAATGGCAATGAATAAAGGAAACGTAATATATAAAAAATGACATACAGCCGCATAGACTACCATCATTATGTTAAAACGATTTCAGAACTTAATGATTCTTAGCATCGGTGGGAAGCCGGACTTAGCAATAAAACAAATTGACCATAAAACAATTACAAGCTTACCTTTCTCTTCTCGGCGAGACGATCTTATGCCGCCGCTTACCATGAGGCATGGTGCTGGCCGGGAACCACGCAAATTACCAATAAACGCTATGGTGACACATCGCAGGAATCAGAGAAAAACAACCGTTTATTCAAGTCAAAACGTGGGATAAGGTTTCCTTAGTTTAATATTCGTGCAAGAGGCTCATACATTTAATGCTTGACTATATATATACGAGAGAAATAAAAAGTTAATTACTGACTGAAGAAAGTAGGATTTAACTATGACATATATTATACTTAATGAATAAAGTATTCTCGACGCTCAAATTGAATTCATGGTGAGGTTTCAGTTTGAAATAAAAATAAATAAATCAAACATAAATAAATTTCCGCTAGTTGTGATTAATTTTTGTCTAGCTCGTATATGTACGTCATTTAACTATATTTCAGTGTACAACAGCCATGGCAAATTAATTTTAAAAAAAATGCAGCCTCGAGTTTGAAAAAATAATCGATGCCAATAGATTTAGAGGCATTGTTGGCTAGTCATGCCGTGAACTCATCACGTTAAATATAAACTTACGTTAAATATAGGCTCCTGTGTTTCTTTGTCCGTCTAATAATTGTAAAGAGTGGGCATAGCCCTTTTGGATTAGCTGGTCTACGACTTGCAGCCACGCGTTCAGTCAACCAATGATAATTTACATTTAATGTTCTTTACATTACGTCGTACCCCAAGAATTATAATCAAGACTCGATCTCAAAGCTTTCTAAAAGTTTGACGACGACCCTATTTAGATATTTCAGTAAAAAATCGACCCTTTGGGCGAAATGTTGACCAGGATAGCGATACCTGCCTTTTTAATGCACCGCGCGTTTCCACCGTACAATCATTCGAGCACATATTTTGTTGAAATTAAACAAAAAACATGGACGTTTGTTATGCTCTTCAATGAAGTTTCTGAAAAACGTGTGATTGTCATTGGACGAGTGAGTGTTTTCTATATGATGCTCATATAGCAATTTTAATCTCCTTCTTCGACACATTCGTTCGTGCACTTTATATGCCGCGGGGATCAAGATTCCTTTCCAACCTGTAGACACTTTATTTCGAATAAATACCTCTTAAATCAAATCATTGGATCGAAATTTCGCGAATGTTCAAAATGTAGCAAATAAAATATCTCGAAGACGTGAACCCATATCGCATTTTATTCTCTCCTAGACCGTGTTAATAAGCCGTTGAACGCTAAACGTTTTCTGATCACCATTGAACTTTTGTTATTATGATATCGACTAATATATATCGATATCAGATTCAGTAATAGCAATCTCAAGAAACTGATTGCTGGCTTAGTCAGGTACTGTAGTCCAAATCAAAACAGCTATTAGTATAAGAAAACGCTTGACCAAATAAAACACTACTGAGTCGAGCGTTTGTTTCGCTCAAAGAAGCTCACTTGATTAATTTATGACATATTGATGCGCATGTCGATGCCGGTTCTTCATCTGGAAGTACTCCGCTTAAACTTGGTCTTAATATACTGCACACTGGTAAAACTGTCCTGAAGGTTTTTTTTACAATGTTTAATTTTGTCATAGCGGGTTAATGGATATTCCTTAATCAGAATCGACTGGCATCATCAGTTAAAGCTAGCTTTAAATTACAATTTAAAGGCATCGTTTCGTCATAGACGTCGAAATATCTGTTTGCGAAATTCGCTAGCCTCAAGTCATTTGTTTGTACGATTGTCTAGTGGACATATATGTAGTTGGACTGAAACGATTGATTCCATATCGATTAATCAAGATGTTGCTATCGATTGTGACGACATAAAAATATCTTTGTATTGACCGATTCTCGACCAAAATTCAGTTAACAAAACTGCAATCATCTTTGCGCTGCGAAACTCACCTGAAATCCTTAAGAAACCTCACTGATCTTTAGCAAAATAATGTCGCGTATCAGACTGGAATGATGAAAGTCCTCTTATCATATATAGTTTTCCGTGTTCAGATCGTTTGCCAGAAAATACGACATAACTTCCCTTTAAATTTTTTTTTTTACGGAAATTGAAAGTGTTATTTTCTCGGAAAACTGGTACTGATTGGCAGGTATTTTGTTTTGCTGCACCGCTGAGTAGGACACGCACCGACTCGTGAACACATTATTGAGTTTCACCTAAAGTGAAGGACTGGGACGAGATCAAGCAGCAAAACAGAAAACGGAAAATTATCGTTTTGGCAAGTAAAAAAAAAGAAAAAAGTCTTTATTCGCTACAGAATAGTAACATATTGTTTTAAATAATTTATGCACAACCGTCATGTTTCTCGGAATAAGGCGAATGTAAATTACAAACACTTTAACAGTTCTCAGAAAAGCCATGTGATACCCAGAATCACAACATGAATATCAATCATTGTTATGACTGGGACGAGCCCAGTCAGACCGAGCCACAAAACAAAAGAAACAAAACCGCTTTTCATCTGCTGACAATTAGGCGATATTGTTTTTATTTTCTTAAGTATTTAAAATACAGGTCACGAAATCACCCGTTTGGCTCGTCATTTTCTGCTTGGTGGTTCCCCGAAAATGTCGAAATAATATACCTTACACTTTCAGTAAACGTCAGGGTTCTCGGAATTCACCGACTGAACGAGACGAAATCTTCCTATTTCTCGGAAGAGCCACAGGATACCCAGAACAACAAACATCTATGTCGTAATAAGTCTTGAATCATCAGGAACTTGAACCTGACCTGGAGCCATATATTAGCCATAATCACCTGGACTCCTCAAAAGGAAAAACAAACCCCTTTCGTACCACTGAAAATTAGATCTAGAAGTTTCTCATCCATCGGAATATATCAGTTCCAAAATTGAAGATAGGCCCACGCGGGCTTTCTGAAATCGGCTGAATAAGACCCGAGTTCACGTTTATGCCTGTAGAGGGACGTTTCATCGCCTTTCGCCCACTCGTAAAACTAAATAAAGGTATAAGATTATAAGATAAGGGACGGGTTGCATGTCTCTAAATCAACATACTTTTCGTCGCTTCTGAACAATGTTATTGCTTTAGAAACCCCATGTAGATGTAGTTCAGTAACAACATGCTATAGTTATTCATGGCAAAAGGACGAATCATCAAAATTCTCTTAAGATATTTTTCGGTGGATTTTACCGACGCTGTCGACCTGGTTGAATTTAGTTTTGACCTGTTCGATATATTCTATGGTTGATGATTTTACACTGCTATTTACATGCGAAATTAGGTAAATTGCTTACGATTGGTTCATGAAAAGCGGAGCCAGTGGCAAAAAACGCGCACGGGCGAATAAACAATACAGACTTGACATCCTCCCCTCAAAGTGTATCAATTCGTGGACGGAGAACCATCGTGGTTTTCTTATTCCCGTATGGACCAGATTGTTGGTTTTCAGTGTCACGCCATTCAAAATAAAAATCAAAACTGTCCAATGGATTAAGTTCAGAATCTGAGAAAAGTAAGAAGGCAACTATGCAAAGACTCTACCCAAGATTCAGGTCACAGCAATTTTTCTTACGCAAGATATGCGAAAAAGCTTTCCCCCCATATTTATAGCGATTTGTACGGAGACGCCAATGTTGGCGCCCATCCGGATGGGCACCAACATGGCGGCCGGAAACCAACAGAAACATCTGTCACTGAGTTTTACTAGGGAAGCGTACATTCATCTCTCGTGGAACTAAAAACCCTTAAAATAATACTTTTTCCAATACAAGAACTATTCAGATACATGTAGTCAAATTCTCAGAAATAAGTCCCGAAATACGTCACTTTTTAACCAACTCGGCCGTCGTCTAAATTTAACGCCACGTCACGCAAAAGCTTAGAAATTCAAGCATGGTCCATCACAAAGCCAAGAACCCATTCGGAACAAGAAATTGTATGAATATTAGTTGTCAGTTGCTCTTTTACATCATTAAAGTAAAATATGTGGAGGATCAATAGTTTTGTAGCTGGAATTTTAGTGACGTTATGTGAAAGCCTGACGTTTCCGGAAGAGGCAAAGCGCCGTAAGCGCGATCCTCCGTGTAAAGCGCATTCTCCCTCGCTGTTTTTAAACTCGTTCCAGACCTTTCGTAGCCTACCGGAGACAAGCGACAGCCGGAAATACGTCTGCGTTTGCACGCTAGACCTTTCGTTGGAATATTGACCGTTGCCCGCGTTCGCAAAAAATACGGCTGTTTTGCAGTCTAAAAAGACATCTAGCAAGGCTGCACTTTAAGCGTAGCTTTCAAATATCAAGAGTAACGCAAATTCGTGTCAAACATGTTTTTTTCGTGAAACGTGAAATGCCGTTTTTTCCCGTAAATTAGGAAAGGACCAATTTATTTTCCGTAAAACGTGATATTAACCGCCCCCTTAACCACCATGGTGAATGATATTCATCGATGATTTGAGATGCAGAAATTAGTTGTGAGTAGTGGTAGTCGCCTTGAAAAAGTGAAAATTCCAGCTTGTCCAAATTCGTCCCCACGTATGTACACGAACTGGCAGTAATTCCAACCGCCAAACATTGTATCGGGACGACTTCTATCGAATCAAGCAAGAAGGTTGCGAGATGTGAAAGTACTAGGCCCCGTCCATAGGTATCCGGATGTTTTCGAATCCGCAACTTTTTCTTTCCGGATACGGCTACCGTCCACACGTATCCGTCGATTTAGACAGCGAATCCGGAAAAAAAATTAATCCGCTCTCCAGAGTGGAAAAAAATATATTCGCAACCGATCCGATAACGTGTGGACGGGTGAATCCGGATATTTTCGAATCCGATGACGTAAAAAGCGTGTCCGGTCTTTCACCGAATAAACCAATATGGCGGTCAACTTGAAAGCACGTATCGGGCGAACGGAGCAAAATTCCCACCACTATATTGCTCTACGGCGCATGCTCTGAAGACAGTTTAGTGCAGAGGAGCCTTGGGTACTAGAGTGAATCTTTTTACCATCGGATACTTGTGGACGGGCGAATTCGATTTGAATACGCTACGTGTGGACGGGGAAATTTTTGAATCCAGAAAGAAAAAGTTGCGGATTCAAAAATATCCGGATACATGTGGGCGAGGCCTTAGTCAGTCTTATTTGCGAATTCGTTAAAAATTGTAGTGTTTCTTCGCAATACGTTACAAGTGGTTAATATTATACCGAGATACTATGTTGCGTTCGTATCTTGTGACTGGGTGGAACGAATTGACAAACATCACTTGAATAAAAACAGATTTTGATTCCCAAGTTACCCACGTTTTCAGATTTTTAAACTGTAAAACTGTTAATAGCTCCTAAAGTGCTAAAGTATATCTTTTGGGCACACAACACCACACGGTTAAGCGAGGTCACGTAAGTTATCTAGATATCTATATCAATCCAGATCTAGATACATGTATCAATATAAGTACACCTTACAAACACACATATTGATGCTGGATGCCAACCTAGTTCAGGCTATGGTTAACATCCTAAAATTATAAACTAACCCTCTTTTGAAAAGTCTTGTCATGATATCTACTCTCATAAGTGTCTATAAAAGGGTTTTCTTCGGGCTAAGCCCATAGAATTAAAAACGTAAAATTAAAACTTTAAAGATATTTGCTTGTAAGTTAATTGAATCTAGATGACAATATTATTTACAAATATACAGTAATGATGTTAGTTGCCAGTTTAGTACAGGCTATGGTTCATAGCTCTCTTTTGGAAAGCCTTGTTATATTATTTACAATCATAAGTGTCATGATAAAAGGTTTTCTTCGAGTGAGAGGATTTTTCTTCAGGCCCCAGGCTAAAACTATAGAACTAAGAACATAAACTTTTAAAAAAGCATTTGCATGTCCTTGCTTAACACTTATTTCGTCCTCGAGTAAACAGAAACATTTGTACCCGTGGACTCAATAGGTCACTTGCGACATTTTAAAATCAGCTAGTAAGGCCTGCTGGACACAAACCAAAGAAATGAATAAACATGTCATATAATTTCCTTTGTCTGTGTCCGCTAGACCTCATTGCCAAGCTGAGTTTCAGTAGATGGAAAACAGTCCATTGGAGTTGTGTCCTAATCTCAGCAGTCCATGGGAGCTAGCAGTGAAGGACCGAGTTGGACGTGGATCGAGTTAGCAGCGTAGGCTTCTGAGAGTGAATGATTTGATCCTTGCTCAGGTTTGTTCTCTGGCCGCGCCAAAAGTAACTGCTCTGCGGGTTACAGACACGAGCCAATTTGAATGACATCGAAGTGTGCTTTCTAATTAACAATTAGATTGTAAACTCGAGATTGGTTTCTCAGTGTTGTTTTGAAACTTGGGAAAAATAAGAAAGCCTCGCCATTTCGTAGATCGACGAACCACTGCCACAGCACACTAATGGTCAATACCTCAGCCAATCAGATTACAGCATTTGCGTTTGTGTGTGTTTGTAACGGAAAGGAAATTCCCCATTTCAAAAGCTAGGGGCCATTTTCAGCTACTAGGAAATGCTGACAGGAAGTTACATCCAAGGCCAGTCTGCACCTTCTACAAGACATGCTTTATTTCTGTAATGATGAATAAGGTGCCTCCACATTTCACAAACCTCAAGCAAATTCTTGTTACCTGTAACAGAGAAAACAAGAAAAAGTCATAATCATTATGGGATTCAAAAGAAACACAGGGTTTTTTTCACACAATGAATGTATTATGAGGATATCGCGATCTTTATTACAAAAAGCACTCACAGGTTTTAACTTGTCTTACCGATGATAACAAGGCCTCGTTTCGCTCTGGTCAGAGCAACATTGATTTGATGCCCATCGGTTACAAATCCCAGGTTCTCTCCTAGCCACCCGCGGTCAGGTTCGTGGTTTATCTGGGAGTCTGGTAACGACCGGACCAAGGATATGATCACAAAATCGAATTCACTGCCTACGGGGAAAATGGATTAAATGGTCACCAGTTTCCAATGAAATATGTGCAAGGAAGTTCGAGTCTGAATCCATTACTAGAAGGGCATCGTCGAGTTGTTTTGGCTGTTTTTTTTAAATAGCTATTAACAAATGCATAGCAGCCAAAAGATTTAGAAGCTACACTGGGAGCGGAAGCCTCCTACCTACATACAAGGCAAAAAATACGCAAAAGATTATCACTGAAATAAAGAAAAAAGTGAGCTAAATGCTAGCAAATTAAAGTAATAAATAAAGCTAGGACTAAGATAAAGGTGAATGAATGCATATATCACATCATGTCTCATGGCGGTTTACAATTCTACTGAGTGAGATCGAACGTCAGCTTGTGAAGGTGCCTCTGGCTGCCGCTATCAGTCCATTTTTGATCTGATACACCCATCCAACCCATGCATGAAGTGTGAGATGAAACTAGAGATAGACCACTACACCGGGAACTTCGTCCCCTACTCTTTCCGACAAGTGCTTGGGTTCTTTAACGTCCCCTGCTAACCATGTAACACTGAGGATGCAGGAGACGGGGCCTACGGTTTATAGTCCTTATCCGAGAAGACTTCTATGTCTAACCATTTGCAAATATAATTACAAAGTCAACACATTCTCCTCAGTTATTTTAAGACCCTGAGTTATTTTTTAAAAGACCCTCGACCTCCCGCACAGCAGACTGGCGTTCTACCAACTGAGCTAACCAGGCGGCGGTGTATCGCAATGGCCTGCATACTTCTACTAGCAGTTTGTGTTTTTGTTTTAGTACTAATTCAGCTATATCAGAGTACGAGTTATTAGATTCGAATGATCAAACGCAAGGAGGTTGTTATTAATTAAAGAAGAACCCAATGCTAGAAATACAAAACGTTTCAAATTTGTCAGGTTGCGATATTCAGGATGGCTTTAATCATCGATTTACTTGCAGCGGCAGGATAGCGGATGAAAACCTGGCCACGATCTGGATCGGAAGTTGGCTATCTTATGACTAGCAGCTTTATAAGCATAAGAGGGATACAGCAATCGAGAGTAACTGCTAGCATTCTTGTAATTAAGATATGCCACCCAAGCCGGCATCGCGCTATTAGCATCCTTGTTTAATCCCCACTACTGTCACCAAGGTAACAAAGCAATTTACACCTCTCCACAGGGAAACAGTAGCGTTGCCCAAATTTGATTAACTTTACCCACCTTGGCTTTTGACAATGGAAATAACGGGGACACCATTTGCGAGTTCCTCCCGAATTATATGACATTGAGCTCGGTAAGGAGACAGAACGGCAATTCGATCCATCGTCACACCACAATTATTGACTAGTTTGTTTACCACTTCAACCTGGATAAAATATCTAAATTAGTAGATCCAAAAACGCCACGTACTGGTATGCCATCTGATTTAAAATAATTTGATGGGGCTGTTAGTCTATGTTCGTATTCTCGGTACCGATTTTGAAGCGAGACTAGCTTGCAATTCGGAGAGTCTTTCCAGATGCAAATAACACAAGCTGTTTTCAACTCAATACCGAGAATACGAATAGGACCTATTTTGATAGTCAGAGGGGAGATCTTTGAGTCCAATTCAGAAGTTCCGATTCTCAGTACCAAAAAGGGGACTACCGAAATTCTTAGGGCAAGAAAACCCTGAAAGGGACAATTAACCGGGTTCCACTGGTACCACAAAGATCCATCCATCGCGTATGCTATATTTACAGAAGGTAACAACTAATAATTACGGCTAAAGCTTACAATAGTAAGCTTCAGCCTGAAGGGGTAGAATGGAAAGTGGGAAAATTGGATTTGGATGTCTGAGATTGTTAATCACAGAAATAAAATGGGTGTTGGAATAGGATTCGGATAAAAAATTAATCTGGGAAATGGGCTTTTTACGTACACCCCGGAGGACTACCCATGAGGACTACCCATTTAATCCCCAATAACATCTCACCACTTTGTCCTTCTCTACAAGGTTACTCTTGGATCGTTGATTGCCTTCCTCTGTTGTCACAACCAACTCCTCTTCCTCGCCAACCACATTACAAAACACGAGGGGTACGTAATCTGTATCGCTATGAGAAGGCCAGAAACTTATCAATCTTCTCTCCAGCGTCGTCTCTCTGTCACGGTTAATAACCGATAGTGGCGTGACCAATTTGCCGCCGTAGAAGTGCTGGGAAGGAAATTCGCTGATATCCGGGTGCTGAAGCAAAGATATAAATCGGACGAAATTCAAGATAACGAAAGGCACCCATAATTCTGAACTATTTGGCTATTAACAGGCATTGCGGAGCACTCGTAGGTACTTATCTATCGCTCGGTTTTCACTACAATCGTCTGCGGGGAGATCGAGATGAGTTCCGACTCACCGTTTGCTCTTGATCGGTTGATCGCCAGATAAACTATACATGTCACGGCTGCATCCCAGCGACTGCTGCGACCTAATTTGCGTTACTTTCCGGTTATCAGCATGCAATCGGTGGGCAATCTTTTATAAGCATATTTAGGACAAAATATCTAACAAGCAAAATTTTCTTACGGATAAGCTCAAACATTCTCACTTACCATTCTGTATTGTTCTTTAAGCATAAACGCATTGTCGGCGAAACGCTCGAACATGGATGTCCTCAAGCCAAGAGACCTGGCAAGTGTGTTCTGTACAATTGGTTGCAGCTGCATGTGATCTCCTATTAGCACCACTTGAGACGCTTGTGAGTATACAATGGGAATAAGAGTTTCCGGCTCCATACACATACCACATTCGTCGACTATGCACTGCTTGACGTTATTACAGGCCTCTCTCATTCTTTTGCTTCCAGCTGAAGAACAGGTGCAAAGCACGATCTGAACGTATCTCTCTTTTCTCCAACTTCTTATGACCCACTGTTCAGCCTTCCTTATTAACTGTAATTGCAAGATGTTTAAAACTGGAGTTTGTTGATATGTTTATGCATTTCTTTCGATTAAGGATAAAGAAAGCTCGTGCAACCAGTCAACCAAGAGATTTTGTTCGTGAATAATAACAACCAATCACGAGTTGACCGACACGACTTCATTTGCCCTTACATTGGTGACTAAAGCCCGAGTTTTAAATGACCTATTATGAAGATAACACTCCACCGGTAACCCAGGCTCACTGTGCGTGCCACATGGGCAAAAATAGAGACCATATGAAGCGAAGTTTAGGTCTGGAAATTTGCTAGAAAATGGAAATAAAAATCGACGAAACTTACCAAGTGGTGAGCTGTTGTTGATAGATTGATAGTGAGTTTTGTTTTGAGCAATCTATGACTCCCCTCCTTCCAGGGGGACTTATTTTACTCGTCACCAGGCGCCTCGAGTTCAGTGCCATTTTGAATTTGAACACTTCGTGAACCTAACGGTTTCGGACCGCCATTTTAGCAGGTTAACTTACAAGTTCTACGGAGTACGCTGGCTTCGCGTTGCTAGCTGTCATGTATGCGTCATCGTTTATCACCCTATCGCTTGTAAAGTTCAAAGGCATGATGGGAAATAAAAAAGCACAAGGTTGTGACAACATAACGTGGTGTCAAAATAACCCGAATTAACGCACGAAAGAAAGCTCTCGAGCTTTGATAACGAGTCAGAATACAGCTTTAAAGAGAAAATGGACGGAAATTCTTCAGCTGGCAGCCCTCCAAAGATGGTTGGTCGAGCGGTGATTTACTGAGTGCGTGGAAAACCTTCAATTAACACTGTGAGTTCACTTTTGGTGAAGAGGTAGTGCAACTACCCAATGTTATGGTTCGGAGACAAAGGTGGTAAGATATACAGTACGTGGCAGCTAGGAGCAGATGAGGCGAAGACACTCAACACGTATTACACAAAATATGAGGCGTGCGTGAAACCCAAATCCAATCGAGTGTTTGCAAGGTACAAGCTCCACCAAAAAGTTCAACAAGAAGGTGAGTCATTTGAGCAATTTCTCACTGATTTGAAGTTACTTGTTAAAGATTGTGGCTATGGTGACCCAGATGAAATGGTTGGAGACAGAGTAGTCATTGGATGCCATTCTACCAAAACCAGGGAAAAGCTCAGTCAGGAAGGTTCAGACCTTACTTTAGAAAAGGCTATTGACATATAGCTAGAACTGATGAAATGTCAAAGACTCAATTGGAAACCACGGCAAACGAAGATGCTAGCATTAATAGTTTAAACCAACGAAAACCAAAAACTGAACATACTAGAAAGGAACAAAATGAGCGCAGTCGAAACAAAGAGGTACCCAGTAAGGTCAGTAAGGAGTATCACAAATGTGGGTATAAGGGCGGCAATAACAAATGTTAAGCAAAAGGAAAGCAATGCACTAAGTGTCAAAAGTTGAACCATTTCGCAAAATGGCACTGAACTCGGGGCGCGTGGTGAAGAGTAAAATAAGTCCCCCTGGAGGGAGGGGAGTCCTGGATTGCTCAAAACAAAACTCATTATCAATCTATCAACAGCAGATCACCACATGGTAAGTTTCGTCGATTTTTATTTCCATTTTCTAACAAATGTCCAGACCTAAACTTCGCCTCATATGTTTTCTATATTTACTCGCGGCACAGTGAGACTGGGTTACCTGTGTTTTTCCAGGAAAAAAAAAATTTTTGTATTTGTTTTTAGGCGGGATTGGATAATTTTCCTGGGCATGACATTTTTCTCTCATCTAACTGAGCTGTGCGTTTTTTTGTTTGGTTGGTAATAGCTTGTGGAAGATTTTTTGTATGAAGTCATGCACAAGACCGGGAAGTGGAAAACACTTGCTCGACTTTTTTTACTCTCCGTGGCCCTTCTAAAGAGATTTCTGCTGTGCAGGGAATTTTTCTCCCTTTAGGTGCCAAGTCGATCTCTCGACCAATTAGCTTTTTATCTCTGTAACGATTATGAGATATCTTAAGCACAGTTGTATTCTTACCGCTAAGTATTCTTTGACTACTGCCTCCTCCACTTTCTCCTTCTTTTTCTTCTGTGCTGCAAAAATTCTTTCCAACCGCCTCAGCTTTTTTGCATAATACGGTGACTTTTTGTTGTCTCTGATCACGTAATGTAACGCAATCCTTCTCAATTTCTTAGGTACCCTCAGTTCTTGCTCGCTGGCAATTGGTCGAGTTGGCTGTATTTGGTTTGGTATTGGAAACCTTTTCTGCTCGATGAAATTTCCGTACACTCGAAGGACGTTAATGCCTTTGATTCTCATCAAATACTCTGCAAATTAAAACAGCCTCATAAAAACCAAGGAAAGAAAAAGAAATAACTAAAACGTTAACCTCCTTTTTAAAGCGTTTTCGCTAATCAAAGAAGTTGAAAATAATTTTCTCTCATATTACATCGGCTACACAGAAATCTCGGGGTGCGACGTAAATCTATTCGATAAAATATACGTCACGACCGGAGCAAGTCTAAAACGTTACTATGCCTGACATATCGCCACAACGCCTTTTTAATTAGGCATATTATTTTTAGACCACACCTGCGACGACATCCACAGATTTGTTTGAAGGCCCACAGTACAGAACTTGAGGTGGTGCTTTCTCAGGTATTTCTTCAGTTTGGGTTCTTCTTTCACGTGGAGTATTTAGTCTGTTAATTTCAGCAAACCAGTAGGCGATGTGAACCCCGGTGATCGTCTTCCCAGTTCCTAAAAGGTGTATGTTATATGATGTCCAGAAATAGCAAATGCTACTGATAAGGTAACTATATTCAACCATTCTGGAATAACAGTTTAAGAGAGAGCGCAAATAATAACCACTTACAACACCACCAATATCACCATTACCAACAACAACAACAACAACAACAACAACTATTACAACAACTGTACAACAACAACAACAACAACAACAATGACAACAGCAAAAACAGCAAACTAAAATCAATAAAATTAGTTGACGATTTCGCCAAGCTTATGTTCAGAAATGAAGACTTTTAAAAGGTGGAACGAGCTTGCCAAAGCAATTTTTTTTGCTAGAACAATATAAAGAGTATAAAAGACCGTGAAGGATCAAATAAAAGTGGCTGCTTGGTCAGTCTCTACTATTTGATCTCGACATACTGAGAGGACCGCTAAATGTTCTCCAGTTTTAAATTTTACTGGTTTAAATTGGTTACGAGCCACGATAGTGTTCATCCGCGTTGAGACAGTATGTATGGCTTATTTTTCAAGTGTGAGGTCAAGATGGCTGGATATTGGCCTCGTTCTTTTTATGCGAGTTTATGGACCCGTCCGAGGATGGATAATAGGGAGCTTGAGCAAATCATAACGGCAACGGCAAGTTAATGAGCAATACAATAACTGTGCTCTTGCGTTATAAATCTTTGTACATTTCCTTGCCGTCCTCTGCAAAACAACAACGCGAAATGACCAAGTTTTGGGTATTTTGAAGAAGGCGAGCCTCAATGGCTAAATTTTCGTATTTTCTTCTAGGATCATTCGCTGGAGTTACATCTTTAGTTTGATTAGGGTTTTAGACCGCTGGGCTGGCAGAATAGTTCTACATAAGTGCAAAATTCAAATATAAAATTTAAGGCCTTTTTTTCAGCCGTCGTCATTGGCGTTGCCGTCGTCGTTGCTTAAGCTCCCTGACACTCGTCCATGAAAACTTCTAAAAATAAGCTGGCGTATAGAGAAAATAAAAAATTGAAATTGCAATAAGTGGGTTTTTCTCTGTTTTCTTTTTCAAATTTTGCATTTTGCTTTTCATCGCTTTCATCTCAAAACAAAGTAATTAAATATGATCTTTGAACTGGCGAGGAGTAAAATAAAATGCTGAATAATAGAGACACGAGAGTATTTGTCTCCGAACTGTCAGTCAAATCGTTATACCTGGAAATTTTGACGTTTCTCGAGAAAGGTTGTCCAACAAAACCGTACGCGACAACACCAATAGGTATTATGGGTAATATGGTTCATGGTCGCTGATTGAGGCTTTAGGTGTTTCAGCGCCATAGAGGGAAACAGCTCAATCAAATGTCTTCTCTTTCCTTGTTGATAAAGTTTTCTTGTTGATAAAAATCGTGAACCTCAATCAATCGACCCCAAACTCTCTCCATCCATAACACCAACTGGCATAATCGTGTAAGCTATAATTTAACTCTTTTGTGGGACAGCTTTTGTCGAAACAACTGTATTTGTTTTAAGAACATCAAATCTCCAAGGGGCAACTAACAGCCAATAGCTCCTCGACAGAAACCCCACTGTTTAAATATTGTGCAGAAGAAGCGCGAAAGTAGGGCACTGGTATCCAAACGGTTAGCTATAAAAATCCGTCAAGGGAAGTTACCGGGAGGTCCTTGAATGAGAGTAAAGCGTCCTCGAAGGGACCTTTTGACAGCCGTCGTTTGGTCAGTGTTCAGTCTTTGTAGGTCACATCCACGGACATGAGCTGCAACTGAGAGATCGTCCTCAGCCGGCAAACGAATACGAAAATCTGAAATTAAAAGTAACGGTAACCACTTAAAAGCGATTTGACTGCTGCTGATCACAAGACAGATCAGAGAACTGCGTTGTGACAGAGACTCGACCACCAAATACGAGATACTACAACTGTGTGGCAAAGCGCAGAATTCAATGTCTTGCTTGCTTCACCTGCCCAGAAAATGAATACAAAGGTTAACATAAAAAAAAATATATACGTATATATAAAAACTTTCGAATGAAAAAACCAAAGTTAAAGTCGGTTGGGAAACGGTGTAACATACGCCTGTAATTGCAAGTTCCCAGAAGTTTTAGACTTTCGAACAGTTTAACATATATTTCGTTTGATGTTTTGCAAATATGCAATAGCTGGTACAAAAAAATATAAATATCGTAATATTGGATTTTCGTCACAAAGCTTTGTTATATACTAAGATTCCTCCAGCTTTTACTACGTCGAATGCAGCCAAAGAAGTCGTCTCTATCAAATTCCAGCTCCGCACTTACGTTATCAATAACTGGCCTTAATCAAGCAGTTATAAATGCCCCCTACCTTCCAATCGAGTTGCATTTCCCAGGCAGATGGCATGAGCAAGCTGCGTGCCCTTAACTGGTAGACATTCCAAAGTTTTGATCATCCGCCTGAAAAAACGGAACTTACGTTAGAAAACAAATACAAGAAAACTTCTTTAACAGTATTATGTTCCGAAACCTTTTAAGATGTGCGTGTTTCTAGTGGTCAGGTGTATTATTAATATTTGGACAAAACCTCCCTAAAAATAAGAACAACATACTATCCAAAGCTGAAGGCTACAAAGCTGACAGAGTATCGGAAAGACTTTGTTCTGTAAAATAGCCGATCAGCCTTCGATCAGAGAATCTTATCAGTATTATAGGGCAAGGTATCATGGAGGTAAATCCGAACGTTCTAATTGGTTTTTCGTGGTGGGGATTTTGCCACACGCGTGGTTTTTATCGGAACGGCCATGCGCCGAGTCTGCCGTAGTGTTTTTTTTGGAAGCCAAAAAAGTCACGATTGCGACCAAGACTGCGAAAAGAAAAGGTGTAGATGATCTCATTCTTCGCAAAGAAGCCACCTAAAAGGTTGTTTGAAAAAATACGTTACCGCGAGACCTTTGAATTCAAGTGACTGGAAATGGCGCAAGTACGAGTACGCATAATTATTTTTATTTCATAGATACTGAGATTTACACACACAAAAAAGCCCGCGTAAAACTAGTACGTTAAATCCATTGGCCAATAGGAAACGCGAACGATGAATTTTCACAAGTGAAAAAACGTCGTTCGTCCAATCACAAACGCGAACGACGAAAATTCACTAGTGCACAATCGTGGCCCGTGAGTCTCACTCCGACTCTTGAATCCAACATGGCTATAGTTCAAGGTTTGCTTCTTTGGAGGGCTCCATTGAGACTTTTATTGAAGAACAAGCAAACCAGAACACAGTGAAGACAACGAAACGAGACCTTCCTTTCTTGACAGAGTTCCTTCAAACAAAACGAGAAACACGAAGTGAAATAGCTGAAGTTTCTCCCGCCGAGCTGAATGAACTTTTGAGTGAATTCATTTTAAGCGTTCGCACAGAAGAAGGACAAGATTACGAACCCTCATCGATTCGCTCCCTCCTCTCTCAGAAAAGCATTAGTAGAAGAGAATCAGAGTATCCAGCGACTCCGAAGATGACTAAGTTATGTACACTGTAAGTTTTCCTTGAATTTTCATGAAAGTTGCAGACTGTGTTTGACTGATCTAGGGTAAGGTTTGCATTGTGTTATTCAGCGTAAAAGCGTATGACGCTGCATGTTTTCATGATTAGTGACATTCTGATTTA
>Ga0126343_10000258_pt1 | contig 18581 bp, 4 predicted proteins | sample Cyp2metagenome_FD_92531 | JGI IMG/M metagenome (GOLD analysis project Ga0126343, IMG submission 92531) | Coral microbial communities from Lord Howe Island, Old Settlement Bay, Australia - Cyphastrea 2 metagenome | ecosystem: Host-associated > Invertebrates > Cnidaria > Coral ...
GGGGGGGGGGGGGGGGTTTTTGGGGTTTTTGGTGGTTTTTTTTTTTTCGTTTTTTCTCCCTTTTTAAGGGGCGAAAAGGGGGGGAATCGAGGGGAAAAACCCCACACAAGGAAATAAAAAATCCCACCCCCCTCCCCCCACCCCCCCCCCCCCCCCCCCCTTCACCCCCCTCCAATGCCATAAAAACACAAGTTATACAAACAACAGGACAGGTTGGTCAATTTTATTACTTTTCCCCATGTATATATTGAACTATTTTGAACGATTGTTATATTCCTATACAAACTCTTATAACAACGCTGTTATGCAATGTCATGTTAAAGGTTCCCTAAGGAGCTTGGGCTACCTGTGGTATTAGCTTTGATTTTACAATAAAGGTAAGGCTGCGGCAGTCAGCTTGACATGGCCACCAGCAATGTGTGAGAAGCTGCATTAAGTTTTGCACACAACAATCACAACAGAACCCAAGATGTACAGGTAGGAACCCATGACATTGTTCTTTGGGAACTTACTTGTACAATCCATATTTCAAAAGGTCTCTGGACCCACAACAATGACCACCAATAACTGAAAAGGTAAAAAGATATGACAGCGAACAGACATTTATCGACAATAATTTAACAACTTCCATGACTAGTAATTTGTAAATTAATGTGATTGAAGAATGAAATGCACACCATGCCTCAACCAACAGGCAAATTAGTCATTACTGTTAGCGAGGAAAGAAGTAGCTCTTTGTTGAATTATTGTCAAAAAAAGGTTATAATTTTGGTAGTACCATGATTATAAGGGTGTTCATAAATGGGAGTTCAGATGTCCTGTGAATATCCAATTTTATGACAATTTTCAAATGTTTCGTTATAAATTGTTTATTTGACCAAATTAAACCCTATAGCACATTTCGGATGCCTGTTTTTCTGGCTAGTCTGGCTAACTGTCAGCTTGATCATTTCTGTCTATAGCAAGCCTTCTGATAACAGTCAATGCAAGAATTTTAAGTCTTGAAGTTTAAGGATGTGCAATTAGAGCAGCTGACTTTCTAAATATGATTCTCTATTACCTGTAAATCAACAATTATAGGACTACTTACAAGTCGTCATTTTTTTCATTTTTCTTTTCAGGACAAGACCACTCTAGGTTAGCTGCTCTATTTTCAGGACATCCAAAACTGTTGACAAAAATTCAACTGATGTATTAATCTCCAAACAGCTAAGCTAACCATTCTAACCAGTTTGAAAAAATATAAACCAGTTTGAAAAATATGCCCAAGTTTGAAAAATATGAACTAGTTTCAAAAATTCAAACTGGTTAAAAAAAATTTGAACCAGAAGTAATTATTTAAACCACAACATACACAATCATATACTAACCCTCCTGCTGAATTAGGATCTGTGTCTTGGATACTGCGAACAACATACAGTACACATGACACTATCTTCAGAGTGAAACGAAATATCTGCCATCTTATACCTACAATGGAACAAATAAAACATTAAGATAAACAAAACATCAGCTTGATGCTAACTTAAACATGTTATGATTTTAGCCTTTCACACGCTATCATTTAGTCAGCTTTTACGATGAGCAAAATTGTGATTTTATAATTAACGTTTGTAAGATCAAAAGTGTTATAAGGTTGGTACTTTTTTAGATTGACACACACATTTATATAAAATATTCAATAACAAAATTAAAGAATTAAAATTAACTATTTAAAATGAACCATGCCTAGTATAGCTCTTTTTTTCTTCAGAATATTCAATCACTTTAATTATAATTAAACAATTATTAAAAATTGATAATCTATGAATCATATTTCAAGAACTGAATACTTCCATCATGTTATTTTTAGCGTTTGACAAAGTCAAAACAAAACACTTACTTCTTCAGCAAGAATTTCTATACTGCAAAGATCCACATTTTGGCATCATAATTTATTTTGTGACTGAGTAAAATTGCTTTTCAAATTCTTAAAAATTAACTCTTAACTGCCATTAACTGTGGTTTGATGGAAAATGTAACGCTAAGGTAATCAAGCTCTGTTAAGCATTAAGCCAACTGATCAATTTTACTGCTTCAAAAAACACTAACATTTAAGGATAGAAATCTTCTGAGGTCTTTTTCTGATAGCAACAAAAAATGACTCTTCAACAAAATCTAACTTGTTTATTTCGGCAGGGTTTTAAGCAGTAATAAATTTAATATCTAATTTAATATATACCACTTACTAGATCTTTGATCAGTTACAAAATAGAATTTAACTCTCTCTTTAAATGACTTGTCGTGAACATAATGTTCGACACGCACCCTGTAAGATTAAAACACTATCAGAGAAAACCATGAACAGTGGATCAAAGTATTTTCCAGAACACATTATATAACTGAAAACTTCACATTTATTTTACAGCTAGCCGGTCTAGTTGCTCAAGGAGTGGCATGGATAACACTACCTGCCAGACGAATCAATGTACAAGGGAAAAGTGTTGTTGATAGAACAAACTTTAATATCCAATGGATAGTGATTTATCTAGCAGATAGCATTTACTTATCCATTGTTTGAACAGCTCAGAGCAGAAGAACATGAAAATAATCAAGCACATAACTCTAAATTATGAATTAATTACTGAGCCGGGTGACTGTTATTGCATCAGAGAACATAATTTTCTTCCTTTGATCAACACATGATCTGTATGAACATGAACAACAACATTTTGTCCCTCATTACACTTTTTTGCTTAAACTTTGCATTGAAACTGCTTTTAATGCAAGCCTTACTTGAATAAGATCTTACAGTCCCTACAATTAGTATTATGGGTTTAATTGTTATCATTAAAAAGGTTTTTGTCATGTTCCAGTTTACGCTAATGGAGGTCTTACATTTGAAGTGCATTAACAATGACAAGAATGCCACTCCAGTGATGAATTGAGCAGGTACTGTTTACCTTCTGCACATTATATGTAATTTCATTAAAATTTAAGTCTTTTTGCTTTCATCGCAACTGACTTTTGTTGTCAACCAAAGGAATATATGTGAATTCACGTCACCAAAGAAAAAACAAGTGCAATAATGGAAGTAAAGAAACTTGTGCACCTAGAGATTAGACATTGATCAAATAATTTAACATTTAAATTGCAAATCATCTTACACAAACATTAATTAAAAATATTATAATTTGACCAGTCCAGTTCAAGACAATTCACTAATCACTCTAAACCATTAAGATGTACTTGGTTCCTTATCGCCAAAAATTGATAGTTTCCAATTTGAACCCACAGACATCAGAATAAATAACGAAAAAAGCTTCGGGAAAAAAAATCACCTTCAATGCAGCTGTTGTGTTTGAAGGTGAGAGTTCTCCATATTATCAGTTGAAAATAAACAAACCTAAAATGTCCGACGTTAATATTTACAGCTGTATTTAATAGGACAACTTCTTGTTTTCTGAGAGTACTACTGTAAATGTTACCACTACAGAAAACCCTAGGGTTATAATAAAAATAAAATGGCAGAAAATATTTGTCTTAGCCGAAAAGCCAAAACTTTGTCTTAGCCGCAGTAGGCGGTATAAAAGCCTTCAAAATAAGGCTTCGATCGAGAGAATAATCTGCTATAATTTCGACAATTTTCGTGTACGAATGGCCAAAAGTGCACAGGGTTTGACGACATTAAGTAAGATGCAATTGCAATACAATACCTGTCAAGTTGACTAGTCAGAAAGCCTGCAAATAATTACTTTAACAAGATTATATCTGTTCTCTACACCACGTACAGTCATAACTAAATTTTGCGATTGCATGAAGGGGAGTAACATATTACAAAGCTCATATTTTTCCTCTTTTTTCGTACATTTTCATATTTCGTTATCAGGAAATAAAGTAAGCTAGTTATATGGTTAATTTACTGCAACAAACTTGGGCAAACGCTCCAGTAAACGATGGACGATTGAGATTACATGTACATGAAAACAAACATCTTCCACATGACTCTGCCTACCTTTCCTTGTCCTCGCTTTTATCTGACGAAAGAAGATCCCTCAGACGATACCTAGGACCAAGAGAATCGAATTCATTCGCGACACTGGTGATAACAACCGGTTTGGGGCTATTCTTGACTTGAGTTTGTATTCTAACTTTTTTTCCATCGTTCGTCGCCATATTTTGTTTGTATCTTTGAAGTCATGCGCAATTCTTCCGTAATGATTTTCGGTTTTTTCGCGGGAAAATCCAGCTACTTGTGGGGCACAACCCTCGAAGTCTTCAAAGATTTGAAAAATCTTTCAACCCACTACGATAGACATCATTACTTCAGTATTCAGCCCTCGTCAACTGCTTCGGAAATTCATGAATTATTAAGTCCATCGGCAGGGTAAACATCACGCGTTTCATGCACCTGACAAACTTATTGCATTGAAGTGAAAAAAAAGTTAATAAAACTTCGTAGCAGGATGAGTTGAGAAATGAATAGTGTTTGCTAACGAATAACTGACGATGATATGGATAATTCGGCCATCTTTTATCAATATTTAGAGCTTTGTTATTCTAATTAAGGCAAACCAGCTTTTCTGGCGTTGAAAAAACAATTTTCAATTGTTTCACAGGGGCGTGTTACGGCCAATCATGAAAACTCCCAAGGCTTTGTTACCTGGTTTCTTACACTATTATAATCCAGTAGTAGAATAATAGAAAAACAATGCAGAATCACATTATACAAAGCAATATATCGTAATAAGCTGCAATCCAAATATAAAATGGTTTTAACCTGAGATAATAATTCACGAATCGACGAAGAAAATCATGCTGAAATATTCGGCATTGTCTGTGAGAACGACAACTGGCGGACTAAAAGGTATGCTTCCTAATTGGATGGCTGAAAATTACAAATTGATCTTCCTCAAAGCATTTTCATTGTCGCTTTGTTTTCAAGTAAACGTAAGATTTCCTTGAAACAAGGTACTTTCTTTTTCTTTCTCGGAAACTGACAAACAGACTTTTCTCATAAAAACTGCATAATATAACATCACAAAAACCCAGAATGATGGTAAATACATAGTGTCGAGATCATGGTTTCTTAATAGAAGTTGCTTTCAAGATTTGACCATAACAAAGTGGCAGGTGGAAGCTTGTGGTTTGGGTTTTCGTATCACAGCAACGCAGCTGAACTTCACGAAAAACAATACACGGTTTAGTTCAAGTTCGTGTTTCACTAAGAATATGTCAATTGCGGAACCTTAATCCATAGGTGTGAATAGCCAGCGAAGTAGAGGGTTTCATTTTCCTCTCTTAGTGCGGACTTCTCTTCGGCAACATTTGAAAGTGTTTGTGTCGATGTGTCGAAAAGCGAAAATTGTATAGTTTTGTCTTTCATGAAAACAGGTTATATTTACCTAAAACTGACAAATGACTGAGAATTACATTTTCCTAAAAAGTATTGAAGGAACCCTTCCATTGCCGCGAATTCTTTTCAGTACGGAAGCCTATCCTTTATAAAACGTGCTTAAACAGCATGGACGGAAACATATGTTACTGATGCTTGTCATCGATCAAAACGAAAAAAACAGGTATGCAATGCGTGCGAAATTTCTGACCGCAGTATCAAGTAGCAATTTGGATGATCCATTGTAGCCTGTAAATGATGCAGTACAACACCGCACATGCTTCAGTTGAGAACTCCTTTGATAAGAGAAATACGATATGTCGCTTTACATTCAGCATGAACGGATACGTTTCAGATGCAAATGGACTGAGTTAAAATAAAAACAAGCAAACAAACTGGCGACGAAGTTTGTTTGGCAGACTTTGTTGGACAGAAAATTACGATAGGTTGTCACCCCCTGAAGCTTTTTCTGGTTTTTGAATGTGACATGAAGGAACTGGGAAGATTGTTACTCCTCCGGAATGAACCTGTCCCCCAAAACTAGCGCAAAATGCCTTGTCAATCTGCCGCTACCCATTTATGCCATTGGGTGGAGAGAAGCAATGCGGAAGTAGCTTATCTCCCCAAAGAGTCGCACAAGAACACAGAAAAGTAACCCTTGTCGCAGCACTCGCACCAGACCGCTCGATTCAGAGTTTAACACGATATTTACCTCTAGTAAATTGTTAAAAGCAGATCAGAATTTTAAATAGACAGGCTGTCTGATTTTACTATAGCTTGTGTGATATGATGTTCACAACAAGCTTGAAATTTTCTGCCTGTCTAAATTGTGCATCAAAACCTCAATTTCAAGTATAATTTCTCGACTGACGTCGGTAAACTTCAAGTTGAAGATCGAGTTAAAATCGTAAAAATAACATAAAAAATTGGTTTTTAACGAGAACGTGACTTATCTGAAAGATTCGGGAAAAGAACAAATTTACAAGGACATCAAATATTTAATCAAAGGGTTTTTATGCCGTCAGGAAAGCACAAATTAAGGAGAGCATACGATTCCATTAGCGACAGGGTATTGAGAGATAACGAATTCTTTATCAGATGGACTGGTTTCGTTACAAAATATCGCAGCGGGAACCCCGTTAAAATAAGCACTTTGGATAAAAAAAACTGTCCAGGTTAGTTTTCAATTTTTCAGATGACAAATGTGAATCTGGAATCTTCAAGATAAGAGAAGATAAGAACATCTCAACTTGTTGTTTTGATTTCTTGTAGTAATACGTAACACGAATGCCGCATAAAGAGATCTAGAGGTATATTATCCTCTTGTGGTCGCATACATTATTGGCTGAAGACGACGCAAAATTATTCTGAATAGAATGAAACCTCTCCAATACATAAATCATCTTTGAAGAATGAAAGGTAGGCATTCCAGACTGTTCAGTGTCAATTAAAAACATCAACCCAAAAAAGTTTAATTTCAGCCAGACAACATGCTGGTCCTGACCATTTTCTGGTGACCGATAGTATAAACAAAAAGTGAACTTCATAAATTTGCCAGTTCTTCCCCTTGGTTAAATCTCATAAGTGATAAACATTAATCGTGAATCTCCGGACTAAAGGGAGGCGGCAAGAATAAACGACTTGACTATCTCATGAATCTCGTCTTAAATCCTTGATCTAAATCCAGATTCTTCCGAAGGTATCAGTTTTAGAATTGTCTGACTACTATCCCGACAAAACAGTAAAGAGAAACTGTAGTTTGATCCTTGGGGTAACAGGTGATATTCGATTACCAAGGCTGTCTCTTTTTAACTAGTTGTTCTATGGACTTGCTGTCAGCTAATTTGAATTGTTTTCCTTTTTCTGTTTAACTTTGTCATTATAATCGCTCGTCTGAAAAAATGAAAAATAAACACTTGCAGCTCTGAGAATTTATACGAAAAATAAATGAAGTTTTTCTCTTGTTCATTTATTCGGGGACTTAGACATCTCGATATCTGCCTGGTTGTAGATTTAACATCTTCATGTTAAAACGCAAGTCAGCCAAAGGCTCGCATTAACATGACGGAGTTGGCTTTCTTGTTGTCAAAACATTAAAGTCATTACCAGTTGCAAAATTTCAGTTCAGCAAGTTGGTCACTAAACTTAACTTTCTCCGCTTATTAGAATGGAGCGAGGCTGAATCGAAATACGGCGCGGTTTAACAATGAATGATTGTTTCATTCATAATTCACATCCACCTTGTAATTTTCAACACCACTCAGTTTCATGTTCGTAACATGATTCGTTTCTCGCGTTAAACAATTGCCAGATAATTATGCCTCACAAATTTTAAGCTTGTGAACAGTATATGCACGCCATTGCGTATCTGCTAACTTAAAAATGATTTCCATTTTTTAAAAAAAGCATGCAGTTTATTCGAGAATATATAGCATACACATGTTGCGACATAATTTTTGTAATGATTTTAAAGCCAGAACTATCATAAATCAAGAGACACCGTGTAAAACAGCCCAAGGCATTTACGAATTGTTTTCGAAAGCCGGAATTTTTGCGATTGCAATAAAAAATCAGCGGCGTGCGAGATCAACACCAAAATGGCATTCCGCATCGCTAGTGTTTAATGTGTTGCTCTGAGAGACAAAACAATAAACTATACGATTAATGTTTAGCGAATGTCTTGTGCATGTGTTGGAAATGCAACTCCCGATCGAGAAATACTTTTCAAAATATGGATATAGAAAATAAAATCGAATCTGGCGGTGATAGAGATTCTTAAGTCGATCGCCGCTCGGTTCTGAGGTAAAAAAAAACTTCCTGTATAGGGAAAAATCATGTTGCGGTGTTGTCAGCGTGTCGGCCTCTTGGTCTTCACGCGAAGCAAAGCATCATAACATAGTAACTTCAACCCACGTAGCGGTGATGAATGTACTTAACATATTCAAAATGTGGTTTGCGACAGTACCTTGGATGGCTTGCTAAACTCGGAGGAAGAGGTGGAAGCAACATAGGAACATCGTCAGAAGTTTGCCGAGTTGCCGTATTTCCGTTTGCCATCTTACAAATTTTAGTTAATCTAACGAATTATGAAATTTCCAAGCGAGCATATATTATTGATCAGCAATATAAGGACAATATGACATACGAATGGCTTTCAGCGGTTTTATAGGTTCCTTTTGTAAATTCGACCAATTAGACGACCAGGTGATCGTCAGACGGACAGGTGATTGAGTTCTCCTGGTGAATACATCTGTCAAATATATTAATAACGCTTAGGAATAGCATTCGCTGGGAAAAATACTTTTCCTAGTGTTGCTTTTGTCAGAGATCCCCTAGAACGATGATTTGTATCTCGGAAGTTTTCTAATCGCCACTCGCGCATTAATTTCCTCTCAATGCGTCAATTTTTTTGTCAGTATTTTCATCGCTTTTCCATTAAGAACGCGCAATTGTCCACTAGTGATTGCAAATTTTATGGATTAAAAGATATTAGTTTGAAAGAATATTATAAACACAGCAATGTTTATTGCCAAAGGCGTTAGAAATTGAAGAAGCGAAGAGATTATCTCCAAAAGTATCTTATCTTATTCGCGCTTATGACCACAAAGGGGATATACGCTTAAAATTATATTTTGCTCAGTAATGTTCTAAATTTAAACACAATGCCCATGAAGTGCTTGGTGAAGACAACAGCACTCGTTGCATGGAAACAGTTTGCCTCCAAAGCTCAGCAAATATCTCAGTTTCTGACAGTTAAATATATTCTTCAGAAATCCTGGTAATGTATGCTTGTATTTTTGTGTTCCCAGAAATCGTGAGTTCCATCGATCATGGGTACAAAAGAAACGGCTTTTAGTCTAGTATTTAATTGGGCCCAAAATTGTTTTGAACATTAAAAACCATGCTGAGTCTTTTCTTCTATGTCAGAGTAAAATATTTATTTTTCTGCCTTTTAATTTCTTTACAATGAATCAAAAACTGAATTCAATATTTTATAGGTGTTTTCTAATGTAGATAAACGTGAGATTCTTACGAACAACAGAAAAAGCAAACGTCTTTTCTGGTCAACCTTTTTTACCGACTTCCGTCATATTAATTAATAGCATTGATTATTTTCTACCAAAGGGAAAGTCTCTTATCGGAAAAAACAACACGGGATAAGCGCTTCTGTATACGTTTGTTACTTTTATTTTTTATCAGTGAAGAGGCAGCGCGGCCGAGTGGCCAGCGATCGGACTCCGCGCAATCAGCGGTCCTGGGTTCCGATCCTCGGGCACGCTGCTTTGCCTCCGGCCAGTTGGGATTTTTAAAAATGTTATGTTCAATTTGAATTACAGTCCGACCTCTATTCAGTGGCCGCTTAACAGAGGTACAATATAAATTTAATAGGAAAGGTAGTAAACATGATTTTATTGCCCCTATGTAGCAAAATGCTTTAAAAAGTGAAGGCATATGAACATATAAATCCAAAATTCACTGCAACCAAAACATCAAGTGCATTTCCAGCCCATGCATAGTTCTAGCTCTAACACATAGTGCACGTAGTTGAAATGTGCAGTATTTCTTCGGGTTGATAATGTAAAGAAAAAGTACAAAACATCGTGGACAGGTTTCTTAGGCCTTTTGGCATCAACAGTTAGTATGTTAAAAAATTTAGCTCAAGATATTTCACGGACGAGTTATTTAAAATAATCCATCAAATGCTTGGGAAAAAAATCTGCTGGCTGCTTAATGGAGGTAAAACAACATATAAACAATACACTTGCGACAGCAAAAAGGTCGCTGTGGCCGCTTAATAGAGGTGGCCGCGTTGAATAGAGGTATCAAATACAATGGTTCACTGACAAATAAATCGGGACTTTGGAAAGTGGCCGCTTAATGGAGGGTGGCCGCTTAATAGAGGTCGGTAAAAAGCAGCCAGAAACAAATTATTACTGAGGCAGTGTCCAAGATACGAGTTGTGACTAAGGCAATGTCCTAGATTTAATTTTCTTCCTGGGAACTTAGGGTGTTTTCGATGAATTTAAACAACATAAACGAAAAAAAAATGACTGTGGCAAGTGTCCCGGTTTGCCTGTTACTAGCTATGGCCCTGTCAATCTGCAAACGCTTGTCTATCTTCACGCGCTTAATTTATTCCTCGCGGGATATTCAAGAGATGTTCTTACGACTCAGATTCAACCTGAAGAGCTGGTTCTAAAGATCGCGATCTGAAGAAAAAAGTTTTATATATCTCGGATTCGTTACTGGTTAGGAATCAAATCGGAGGCAAAAATTAATTAATCTCTGTGAAACTACGTCATCGGTTAGTGTTTTCTTCGTTGAAAGAGCCACTTCCACTATGTCATGCTTTTCATATTTTTTTCGTTTTTATTAAAAAAAAACCTCGTCGCTAGTGCATACGAGAGGTTTCGTAAGAATCCTTGGGAAGTTTGCCATTTCTGAAAAGATCTGCTGGTTTGAGGTATCAGGTTTCCAGGAGTTTGCAATGGATCCTTACACAACTTTGCACATTTACTGAGAATTGATCTATGGAGGTTGGTTTCCGTTTATATAAAAATTTTTGATATCGCGTGACATCGTCAAAGTAGTCCATTGCAATTCTCACCCTCGAGAGGGAAAGCGTGCAGGCAAAATAGAGACCATAATTTGCTTGTCAAGTTAACAAGTTTTTCGTTTTCATAAGTTTTACGAAAAACGTTCAGAATAACAGAAACGTGTTATAAGTGAATCAAAACTCGAGGGCAAATAAACACAAATTTCTGGTCATTTATTCATAATCTCGCGTCATGTAGGCTGTAAACAATCTTTTCGTAGTCATTTTATAACGCACACGGAGGCAGTGAAGCAATGATAATCAGATGCAAAACGAAGCCATTTTCCCAGCTTAGTGCAAGAACGTTTGCTTGCTGCGATTGTTTCCTTCGCTCTTTGTGTGTTTTTTTCTTAGTTGTGACTGGTCCACCCACCGTCTATGTAATGGTTTTGTTTTGGTTTAAGATGGAATCCACCTGAAGTTCGAGTAACAAGAGGACAAGAACCTAGTACCAAGGTTATTTACATCGTATTGCAAACTTCTGTAAGATTATTTTAAATATCCTCTAAAAAAAAATCATTTTTACCAACACCAAACGTCGAAAACGAATGTTGAAGTTCGCATGAAACACTTAAATGTACCTGTGAAATGAAACCTGTGATGTAATTTTGCTTGTGTTTGCACGTGTTCTCTGAACTTTAAATTTTATTTTCTCTGGTTCCCATAGAAAATTGTTCTCGGTGTTACATCAAGTAATTATTTGTGTATTTAGCTTTAAGAAATTGTAAAAACAACCGCATAATACTTACAATTATTCTGGTACAGATTTTTGTCCAGTAAGACTTGAAATTGCTCGATTTTCTATAGAATTTTGTCTTAAGACATTCAGTATTGAATATCGCTCCGCTGGCCACAAAAGCTGAATTGCAGTATGTTGCACGCTGCAGAACCCAAGAAGCAGAAAACCACAGCAATCATATGCATTTATGGTGTCACATACCGCGTGTTTATGGAATCTAGTAGTAAAAAAATTGCTCTATCATTGACCAGAGACAATCTCTTGCTACAGACTGAGAGTCACGCGAACTGCAAGAGCAGTATTGATTGATTTTCCTTTTTCTCTCGATCAAGTTTAGTAAATCACACAAGGGCTGGCCTGATTGAGGAGTGAGAGATATCTCAACCAAAACTGCAGCTGAAGTTATCTTGGCAGGTAGCTCGTAGATGGCTGGCAGACAGCAAGTTAGTACTACATGTAGTACTGTAAGTCGTTGCTGTAGTTGTGCTGTATTGCAATTAGTGTAAGTGATCGTATTTGTAAATCGTAAAAAGCGTGAGGGAAAAAGATTAGTTTTTTTTTTCAAAAAAGTTATTTTTGGTGGTGGTCTCATCAGATGTTAATTAATACACTTTGTATTGTTATATCATGTTATATCATGTGCACAGAGCTATTGACAAGCATTGTGTTTTTCCAGCCGCTACAGGAATTGCGGCTGCACATAAATTTAAAAATGCTATACTTTTGAAAGTTGTAAGGTATCCCTATTCGAGCGTACAGAAGATTGCCAACGTCTCTTTAAAAACTGTAGCATTAACCACACGATTAGAAAGTAGCTGCTAATTTTCAACGTATCAGAATGGTCTTATAGAAGGCTGGTAAACAAAGTTATATTAACCCACAATCAGCCGTTCTCTTTTGCAGGGAGAATTTAAAGAAAAGCCTGGTCAAAAGTTCAGATGTAACAAGATGACATTTTCATGTTTGGATTTTGATGTGCGCTTCTTTTGAGTCCGTCTTTGTTAATCTGCACCTCTTTTTCCCTTAGGGCTTAGGGCAATGTTTGTGTTCTTCATCTATTGTCTCGTTTGCGCAGTTAATAATCACTTGTGAAGGGTGCAGGTCACCCTTAGGTATATAGACGATTATGTTGCGCCGGGCCACCTGTTTGTAATAACGAGGTATACCTTATTGTCTTAAACTAAGTCGGGAATGTGAAACATTATTCTGTACGACACTTATTCAAATGCCCAAAACCGGTTTTTGCGAAGCAGAGAAAATAAAAGACAAAAAATGAAAAAAAAAAACGGACAACTGTTTAGCCGGGCTTCCCCATATCTCCCGTCCGTCAGTGTCGCATTCCACAGTTGGCGAGGAATATCAAAACACTTTTAAAGAGAAAATACTAATAAATATATAATCTATTGTCAAATGAAAGGTAAGTTGAGTCACGAGATACTACAATGCAGCGTGCATGGAAACAAAAGGCCAAAAACCTAGACCAAAACAGCGAAATCCTGCAAGTCGTGAGCGTAATTAGCGATTCGGTCTTTTTCGTTTTAATGAAAGCAAAACTAATATTGGTGTTCCCAGTTTTCATTACTGAGTATTTGAGTGACTACGTGAAATTAAAAAAGAAGCGCTTTTGCCCAAACCATTTGTTGTTTGAGGGAAATATTTATTACTTATGCACACAGGTTAATGCATCATAAAAATTGTCAACATCACTGACAGCTTTAATTCTACACGGGCTGAAAAACTACAAATTGGTAAATTATAATGTAAATTTCCTCTAGTGGTAGGAGTCGCACTGTTGAGAGCTTTAACTCTTGAATAATTTTTACTTACTGTACATAACTGAAAACGTGCAACTGTTGCAGTTTTTAACCTGCTTGACAGTACACAGTTTCCAATGACTACAAGTTGTTTTAACAGCCCAAACTAACAGCCCAAAGATATTAATTTTGTCTGATCAGAAAAACGCCTTCGGCTGTAAAACAGATAACGACAAAAGATATTAATTAAAACGAAGCTGCAAAAACATCAGTGAAAAGTATTTTTCCCCTGCTGGGTTTCTGATCTCAAAGTGGACTTGTGCAAAGCCGTGTTTTCATTCTGACAGCTAGCCATGATACAGGCAGTGGTTTGACTACCAGAATGAAAAAGATGTCAGTTGTTTTCTTGAGCTATTTGTAAGGTTACAATTCCGACCGACAGCTGCCCTGTATGAAAAATTTGAATAATATCTAAAGAAGGCCTATTATATTGATGTCGCTGACTACAATTGTATCTTGAAGTATTTGTATTAAAGATGAAAATATTTTTCCGTACCGTTGTTAAATGTTGACTGCATAAAAGCAGGCTGCCCTGAAAGTTTGCCGCTTTTTAGAGTGGGAACATTTTGAATTGAGCAAGAAGAGATCATGAGTGTTATGTAGAAATAGCTAGGACATTCTAAAATATTGCACTGATAAACACTTAATTACGACCGACAGACAGCGTTGAAACACAAACAGGGCGAGTTGAAAAGAGAAAGCTTTGCCATACAACGTACAGTCAGCTAGTGAACATGTGAAAATACTGGAGTTAGCAAATGCCACTTCGATCAACCTAAAAAAAATAGCGAAACTCGAATTAATTCTAAATAAATATGTTTCGGAGGTAGAATTTGCCAAATTAAACGTTTCCCGATCCTTCGCGAGATAACGAGAGAGTTTAAAGGACGTTCGACTTTAACACCCAACATCTTAGAAATAACCGCAAAACTTCCTATGTAAATGAAACACTGACTGTGACAAATTCTACTTTCTGCTTAGCTCAACCAAACCTTGTGTCGCTGTCGGCGGGAGTGAGTAAGTCGCGGAAAATGGACCTTCTTGGAGCGGCAGATTCGCTTTGGGATCGCTCTTGACGAGCAGTCTCTACAGGTGTAGAAGCCATTTATTGTCGCGGAGAACACATCACAGTGGAACTGTGTCCGTTTAAATGCTTCTCGCCAAACTTTAACGTGTTTATCCGCAACGTCTACAACGCATGCTCCAAAATCAACAGCTGTTTACGAATTAATGTACGAATGTTTTCAATTTATGCATGTTGTCTTGTGATGTTTTCGGTCCTTGACCCTAGGACTTGTTTTCTTCTCGAGTTATTAGGCGGTACCATACATGAACCATCAGCCCAAATTATCGTTTGATTACATAAATGTCGTTCGGGGGTTTCAAGTTCACTTCTAATACCCCCAATTAGAATTAAAAGAAAACAGGGTAAACTACGAGTATTTTCTTGTGAAAAGTCATATCCCTTTGTCGCCAAAATTGTCACTGTGAAATATTTTCTTGTGAAACGAAAGCGGGAGCAAACAATGGAAGTATCTTCAGGCAAAGGAGTTTTTTAAAGGAGTGGCGCAAAATCCTAATTGTATATTTCTCGTAGCAGCTGCTCGCTTATACTTAAAATAAACACACTCACATAATTGCTAAAAAGAATAATTGCCTCAAATCATAATCTTTATTTATCGGGCGCACGAAAATGGCTTTTACGCCCTCTTGAAGCGTTTATCTTAAGGATACCATGTACAACCTACACATTATGTTGTCAAGTTCGAATGCTATACAAATGGTGCAATTTTCAACCTAACGTCTAAAAAGAATTATATCGTTAATAAGACATTGAAATGATGTTTACTTACTTGTTTGACATTTTGACCTGCCTGCCCAATTTAAGGCCCCTTTTTACCGAGTGAGAAGCAGTGTTTTCTCAGCAATAAATATAAATGAGCTTGCACAAGTGCAGTTTCCTTCTAAATCGTCATAACAACTGATTGATGCGAATGCTGTATCACTTCCAACACGGGAGTCACGGCTTATTTGAGCTTTTTAAACTGGGTGCTCACAAAAACTCTTTACTCATTCGCATAAATTGAATAATTTCTTTTGAAAATTAGTTTATTTATGTTAAGGTATACCACATTGAGATTCGTGGAAAATTGCAGAGCTGACAGAAAAGTGAGAAATTGAAGGGCTATTAGAATAAATGATTCAGCCCTTATCACCTGTTCTCAGTTTCCAACGTTCTGAAAGTAGAATATATATTTATACATATGTGTATTGGGGGAAAACTTAAAAAAATGCTTTTTCTCGTAGAATAGCTCTATGTGAATATCGCTCGGGTACAACCACAGTTGAAACTTAATCGCAGGATCCTTGTTTTGACGTTCTGATATATCAATTCACAGCTCGCTTCACAGACAGAACTCATAAATTTATGATGCCCTTTTCATCGTTTATTTGTCTCTGTTTTTTCTTAATATTACCATCATACACTTGTCCCCCCTGCATTTCTCAGTGGGATACAAAATGCTGATTTAAGCACAAGTATGACAAAGGGAAAGCACTCAGTGAACATTTTAAGCTGCCGCACTCAAATGCCACTCGTTGGAGGGTCGTACAGGGGTATTCTCGTGATGCTTGATTAGCTGATTTCAATTTCCCTGAAACAGGAATTTAGGAGATTATTCTTCGTGACACGTGACCAGAGGGTTTTGCGTGATCCCTGAGGAAACTGAGTTATTAACCGATATTGGTGATTTTACCACTCTGTTCTACATGATTTTTAAACGCGGTCCCCCGAATGGTCAGGGTCGTCTATCGAACGTGCTCAAGGTATGCGATTTGCAATATGGAGCGTTGACTTAGCCATTCGCGATATTGCTTTCTTCAAATACCGCTTCTAGTGTACGAACAGGTCATTAAAAAGAGTATCTTACTTGCTTATTTCCGTGATTCGGGAAAACGAAATTTTTATACAGCTGTTTTGACAAAGGCTGTCCCAGAAGCGTACGCGACAATGCTGATTGGTATTATGGGTGGAAAGAGTTTGCCGCTGGTTTACTAACAAGAAAAGATAAGATTTAAATTCATTTGTTTATACTATTTCCTTCCATGTCCCTGAAACACCTAAAGCCTCAATCAAGAACCTCTCCGGTACGACCCTCCAGTTACATCCCAATCACTCCAAGAAAAGTTGAACATCGATTACAGTTGACTCCCACTTTTCAAGGAGAAAGATCGAGAGTAAAGCCTTTAAAGTATGAAAACAATTTTGCGCCTAAATTATGAATGCCTTTCTGAATTGCTCTTCTCAAATGCAAATTTGTCCGCCTTGTTCTAAACTTTCAAAACAAAGTACATTAAAGTGTCTCAAAGCATTTTTGTTGTTTGAAATCAGTGTCTGACTCACAAACTCCTAGGTACGTCGCCGAAGCGCAACAATTTTGTATGAAATATATGCATGTATATCGGTGGCACACATCCAATGCCGGATATCCTCTTCATAGTAATTAATATGAAAAAAAAAAACAACGCAAACGAATGTATATCAGGTATATCGGTGGTATATAGACTGCATGCAAATTTTGCAGGTTGAGAGACTGACGGAGCCAAGGAAATGGACAACACGTATTGCGTAGAGATACTTTAAAAGGTTTGCGTCAGTCGACTGCCACTAGTGACATAGAATTGTCCATTTCACACAGATGAAGAACACTGATTTGATATTACACGAAAACAAAAGAGGATCGAGCTTCTCTCGACGAAAACAAATACAATTAAAATGCTGTTCAATAGATTGGTGGCTTTCAGACTGACCCACGCATTATGGGACCCTTATCGTGATTTGCTCTAGTTTAAACCCGTTGAAGCCGAGTTGTATTGTTGTAATCTCAGTACGGGAATATTTTTTACGTTAGTGAGGAAATGCGCAACCCCAACCCGAAGAGTGGCAATAAGAATGGTAAAAAATTATAATACCACCCTGAATACCACTTTTGAACATTAAAACAGCTGACTGTGGCGGGTCAGAGCATGACCTCAGTCAGTTATTTTACTAACGTGCACGCCTAGGCTCGATTTCCGCCGCTCTCTCGTGTCGTTCTTCCCCGAGAAGAGAGTGAGTTAGGGAGAGGACCGCGGGCTCCTTTCCCGAACAGCGGCGGGTAATCGAGCCTAGCCTATGTCGTATTTAAAGAGAAACTGGAGCGAAAAAAGATCCAAATTCACTTTATCCAGGAATTCTTATGTGATTCTTTATTTCATATTTTTAAACCATTATGCAACGAATTTCTACTTATACCAATAAGTTCTAGAGCAAATAGCATGAAATACATGCAATGTAAACGAAAATCAAAGATGATAAGCAGAAAACAAACTGATCTCCAGCTTCTAAAGCCCGGTTCACACTACCCCAGAGGAATTTGAAAATGGAGTTTTGACTCTGAAAATGCGCATCAATTGTTTTCCGTCCACACTACCCGAAAAGCTCCCTTTTCAAAATGTTTCTGTCCACACGAAAACGAAAATGCGCACTTTTAAAATTCCTAGGGTTTACTGAAGAGCGTTTTCGAAAAGCTACGTTTTCGTGACGGACTAGTGTGGACAGTAGGCCTAACCGTAGAAATAAAGCTACGTTTTCGTGACGGATTAGTGTGGACGGTAGGCCTAACTGTAGAAATAAAGCTGCGTTTTCGTGACGGACTAGTGTGGACAGTAGGCCTAACCGTAGAAATAAAGCTACGTTTTCGTGACGGACTAGTGTGGACAGTAGGCCTAACCGTAGAAATAAAGCTACGTTTTCGTGACGGATTAGTGTGGACAGTAGGCCTAACCGTAGAAATAAAGCTACGTTTTCGTGACGGATTAGTGTGGACGGTAGGCCTAACCGTAGAAATAAAGCTACGTTTTCGTGACGGACTAGTGTGGACGGTAGGCCTAACCGTAGAAATAAAGCTACGTTTTCGTGACGGATTAGTGTGGACGGTAGGCCTAACTGTAGAAATAAAGCTACGTTTTCGTGACGGATTAGTGTGGACAGTAGGCCTAACTGTAGAAATAAAGCTA
>Ga0126343_10000259_pt1 | contig 18566 bp, 12 predicted proteins | sample Cyp2metagenome_FD_92531 | JGI IMG/M metagenome (GOLD analysis project Ga0126343, IMG submission 92531) | Coral microbial communities from Lord Howe Island, Old Settlement Bay, Australia - Cyphastrea 2 metagenome | ecosystem: Host-associated > Invertebrates > Cnidaria > Coral ...
CTAAACTTGTTCATGGCTTGCTCATTAGGATTCAAGATTGTGTGACTATTTTATAGTCGATTTCTCTTGGGCAAGCCCTTGCTATGACAGGTTTTTCCGCTTAAGTCAGTGCCATTGGCCCATCACATTGATTTGCAGCATAATTCAGGCATGGTAAAGCGAACCTGTAATCGTTTTCATATTTTTCCTGACCAAATAACAAACATAACGCGTTGATTTAAAAAAAATTTAATTTCTCCCGCTCAGCACTGTCTATTTCCTGTTTAAATTTGAGCGACAATGAACGTGTAAGCGTTTTCATCGATTCATGGCAGCCTTTTTCGTTAAACTGGCCACTCAGATTTTTAGTGTCCGGTCACGTTTGCATAAAAAAAACAATCAACGTGTGGATAGTAATCATCGATACATTGAGAGAGTGAAACAGATCATATGGATCACAACGAATTTATTACTGAACTTGAAAAGCACCTGCGTCGCGAACTGGGTACCACGCCAAAACAAGCGACTCATCGCGACTGGTGGCAGGCTTTATCCCTGACATTACGAGATATCAATCTGGATCAGCTGCACAACAGCAGCCTGAGTAACAACCCCGCCGAAACCTCACGCCACGTTTGCTACCTCTCCATGGAGTTTCTCATGGGCCGCCTGCTCGGTGATGCCCTGATGAACCTGAACCTGTACGAACCCGCTGCCAAACTGCTGCAATCCCATGGCGTCAAAATTGCCGATGTGCTCGACCAGGAACGGGATATGTCCCTTGGTAATGGTGGTCTTGGACGACTAGCGGCGTGTTTTATGGACTCTCTGGCCAATCAGCATATTCCGGCCACCGGTTATGGCATAAACTACCGCTACGGTCTGTTCCGCCAAGTGTTTGAACATGGCCAGCAAAAAGAAGTACCGGACGTTTGGCGTGAGTTCGGCAGCCCGTGGGAAACGTGTCGGCCATCTGAAGCGGTGAAAATTGGCCTGTTTGGCCATATCGACACTGATAACGATGGCAATAACCACTGGATTCCCGCCAAAACTCTGGTTGGGGTGCCCTGGGATATTACCATTCCGTCGTTTGGTGGTGAGTACGTTAACCGTCTGCGCCTGTGGGAGAGCCATGCAGGCTCCTACCCCATTGACCTGGACAAGTACAACCAGGGTGAATACCTCGAAGCGTGTCGTAACCTGGTCGATGGCGATACCATCTCCGGCGTACTCTATCCTGAAGACTCCACGCCACAGGGTAAAGATCTGCGTCTGATTCAGCAGTACTTCTTCTGTGCCTGCTCACTGCAAGATATTATCCGCCAGCACAAGCAGCGTGGCCTGCCACTGGATAAGCTGGCCAGCCACTACGCTCTGCAACTGAACGACACTCACCCAGCTATCGCCATCCCCGAACTGATGCGCCTGCTGATGGACGAAGAAGGCATGGTCTGGAACCAGGCCTGGACCGTCACCCGGGCCATGTGCCACTACACCAACCACACCTTGTTGCCAGAAGCGCTGGAGAAGTGGTCCGCTGAACTGCTCGGTCGCATCTTGCCCCGACACTTGCAGATCATTGAGATGATCAACTACGTCTTCCTGAACGGGGAAGCGAAGCAAAAATGGGGCAATGACCTGTCGATCATCAAGAAAGTCAGCATCTTTGAGGAGTTGGACAGCGGTGATCGTATGATCCGTATGGCCAACCTGTCGGTAATAGGCAGTAGTCGTGTGAATGGTGTTGCTGCACTGCACAGCGGCTTGGTAAAAGCCAACCTGTTCCCTGAGTTTGACCAGCTTTATCCGGGCAAACTGGTGAACGTCACCAACGGTGTCACGCCACGGCGCTGGCTGGCCCATTGCAACCTGGGACTGGCCCGCCTGCTGGACAAACACATCGGCAGCGACTGGCGCTCTGACCTGAACCAGCTGGAACAACTGACACCGCTGGCCGACTCACCGGAATTTCTTGACGCCTTTGCCAATGTCCGCTTCAAGAACAAGGAGCGCCTGGCCCGGCTGATTGAAAAAGAGTGCAAGGTTACCGTTAACCCCAACGCCCTGTTCGACGTCCAGATCAAACGTCTGCACGAGTACAAGCGCCAGCAGATGAACCTGCTGCACATCATCAGCCTGTACCATGACATGCTGGACAATCCGGACATCGAACACACCCCAAGGGTGTTTATTTTCGGTGCCAAGGCAGCGCCTGGCTACGTTATGGCCAAGCAGATCATTCTGGCCATTAACATGGTGGCCAAGGTAATAAACAACGATCGTCGCTTGGATGACCGTCTGAAAGTGGTCTTTTTGCCTGATTACCGCGTCAGTCTGGCGGAGCTAATCATTCCAGCGGCGGACGTTTCTGAGCAGATTTCCACCGCCGGCTATGAAGCGTCCGGCACCGGAAATATGAAGCTTGGCCTGAACGGTGCCCTGACCATCGGTACGCTTGACGGGGCCAACGTGGAGATTGCCGAGGCGGTGGGCGATGACAACATCTTTATCTTTGGTAAAACCGTCGATGAGGTGCAGGCGCTGCAACAGTCCGGCTACAATCCATACACCTACTACGAGCAGAATCCGGTACTGAAACGTGCCATTGACGCTTTGATGGACGGGTCTTTCTGCCAGCACAAACCGGGCCTGCTCAAGCCGGTTGCCGAAGATTTGATGCACCGTGACCAGTTTATGGCCCTGGCCGACTTTGACAGCTACCGTGAAGCCCAGCAAAAAGTGGCCGACACCTTCCGCAAACCACGGGTCTGGTGGCGTAAAGCGGCACTCAACACGGCGCGTCTGGGCCGGTTCTCCTCTGACCGCTCCATTGCCGACTATGCCCGCAAAGTGTGGAATTTCGATAGTTAATACCCCACCCCACTGATTCTTTTGAATCGGTGGGGTCTCTTGCGGCATTGCTTGCCGACAGCGAATGGCAACTCATCTTCTGCTTTTTTTGGAATTTTCCGACACTTCCAGGTCTGTCTTCACTTTTCTGATGGCCATCTGTTCAGGCAGTCCTCTGCACATCCAACGCAACGCCGCCAGTACTGACTTGTCCTCCAGATCTAACATGGACTCAGGCGTACTTTCCAAACGGTTCTCCTGCAAGAGGGCCGCCAGCTTAAGGCTTGAAAATCTGTCTCTGCCGGACTTCAGGGAGGCATAATCTTTGAACTTCGCTCTGCCTTTTTTCTCCATGGCAATAAGCCTGTCAATTTTACTTTGGCCTCCAGAGGTCTGATGATTTGGTACCACCGGCAGTTTTGGCAGCTTTTTCTTTACCTGTGCCGCCGGCCCGTCGTTGCTAATGGCAAATTGCTCCCGAAAGCTCTCGTGGTGGCAAAATGCTTTCCAGAACTTTTTAATCCATCGCTCGTCGTAATCTGCGTAGGCAAGGTCGAAAAACCACTGCGGCTCTTGGTCCGCAAAGCCCATCCGCAATCGAATGCTCCCTTCTTCGTGGCAATCGTCAGTAAATATCGAATAACCCAGCTGTGCCGGCTTCCCGCAGATAGTTCCGGTTAACGTCTCTTCCAAGAGCAATCCCATCTGATCCTCCTGTTTTTCCATGCACCAAATGAGACAATCAGGCAGTGAAAATGTTCCGTAGAAGAAACGAGAAGCAACATCCCCCTCACCCAACGGGTTCAGCGAAAGGTCTTTCGCCGCCCCGGATAAGCAAAAATACCGCGCATTATTTCGAAATAAATAATCAATAATTTTGTTCATTAGCTGATAAAATGTCCCCCCCTTCGCACCGGGTTTGCATGGCGGAGGGTGCCTTCTCTGCGAGTCACAATGAAAACAAATCTATCAACTTTTGCCCGCTACCGGGGCGAACTTCGGGAACTCCTTTACCTTGCCGGTCCGATCATGGGTGCCCAGCTGGCCACCACCGGCATGACGTTTGTTGATACCAGTATGGCCGGTCAGTATTCTGCCATGGATCTGGCCGCCATTGCCCTGGGGTCAAGCATATGGGTGCCGGTTTATCTGTTGGTGCGTGGTATTTTGATGGCCATTACGCCCATCGTCGCCCATCTTTACGGCGCCGGGCGCAGCAGTGACATTGCCAGCCAGATTCGCCAAGGCCTGTGGGTGGCACTGCTGATGAGCCTGCTCTGCCTCGGTTTTATTTATCACGCCGATACGGTGCTGCACTGGTTACAGGTTGAGCCGGAAATGGCCACAAAATCCATTGAGTACCTTAAGGCTCTGGCCTGGGGTGTGCCGGCGATCTGCCTGTTCCAGACGCTGACCTGCTACTGCGAAGGGATGAGCAAAACCAAGCCGGGCATGGTGTTCAGTTTTGTTGCCCTGGCGCTCAATATTCCCCTGAATTATGTACTGATCTACGGCAAGCACGGCTTTCCGGAGTTGGGCGGCGTGGGTTGCGGCTATGCGACGGCGGTCTGTTTTTGGGCCATGTTCCTGATGATGGCTGCTTATACTGCACTTGATCAACAGCACCGCAAGGCAGGCATTTACGCTCAATGGGATCTGCCTGACTTGAACATTATCGCCGGTCTGTTAAAACTCGGTGTCCCCATTGGCCTGTCCATATTCTTTGAGGCCAGCATCTTCTCCGTGGTCGCCCTGTTGATTGGCAAACTCGGTGCTATTGTGGTTGCCGGCCATCAGATCGCCCTGAATTTTTCTTCCCTGACCTTTATGATCCCCATGAGTTTATCCATGGGACTGACCATCCGGGTTGGTCAGGCGCTGGGCGCTGGTAAAACGGAACAGGCGGCTTTTTCCAGCTATGCCGGCATTGCCACTACGCTGATCACTGCCACCGTCAGTGCAAGCGTCATGCTGCTACTCCCTGATCTGGTGACGTCTATTTACACGAAAAATACCGACGTTATTTTGCTGGCCACGCAGCTGCTGGTTTTTGCCGCGCTGTTTCAATACGCCGATGGCATCCAGATTGCCGCCAATGGCGCACTGCGCGGCTACAAGGATACCCGGGTACCGATGGCAATGATACTCGTTGCCTGCTGGGGCATCGCTTTGCCGCTGGGTTATATACTCGGGCTGACCGACTGGCTGGTGGCACCGATGGGTCCTCACGGACTGTGGATTGGTCTGGTCAGCGCCCTGATCATTGGTGCGATTCTGCTCTCGCTGCGGCTGCGGACGATAATTCGCCGGACTGCGCCCGCGAATCCACCAATGTTGACGACATCGGTTTAACGGAACTGCCAGCATGGGGGGGTGAATCGGTTTCCCACGCCCCCTGCACTCCCCCTCATATCGTCACAGGAAACAGGTTAAATTCGTCGCTAACCTGCCGGTACTCCCACACACCATCAGACAGAACAACATTGTCCACGCCCAGTTTTGGCCATGACTCCGGGGTGTAATACCAGCCATCATAGCGGTCCTGGTACTCGTACAAATGATCATACTTTGGTAGCTGGCCGATCAGGACAATGTTGCCATCCACGCCCATTCGTTCAAAGAATGCGGTCTCCCTTGCCCGTATTCCGGCAGCGTAGGCTTCAAATCCCGCCTGTACTTGCTGACGCTCATCTTCACCAAGCAAGTCAAGCTCGCTGGTATCAAACATCAAGCTGTTAGCACCACCGTGGTAAGCGATCACCGCGTGTTTACCCAGATACTTTTTAGCTCCCGCCGGAAAAACATAATTGGCACAAGATGAGCCGCACATCGCATCGACTCTGACATCAAGCTTGTGATCGAAAATAAAATCCCCCAAATCCATACCAAGATCGACATCACCGCCACGACTGTTCATATGAACCGTTTTCAGGTCTTTATTGGCATCGACCAGGGCATAGACGCAAGCATTGGCTTCAGGCGTTAAATACCCGTTATAGATGATTTCATCGCCTCGGACATAGACGACCGTATCCCGATCCTGTGGATGGACAATTGAGTTATCGATGGCGGCAATAAGGGCGGAGTTATCGTACGACCCAACCGTGCTCTGGTGAACGCATCCGGCCAGATAAAAGGACGATATCAGGGATAGAAGAGGGATGAACAACTGCATAAAAACGCCAGTCCTGATCTTACAAGTAATAGCGTGTTAAGTTGATGGCAGAAAAGAGGAGGTGTAAAGCCGTGGATAACCGATAGCCAGAAACAACCACTATCGGCCTCAGTCTCGAACATGTATGCTCCGCAGATTTTGCTGAATGACCACCACCTGGCGAGATGGAACTGAATAGATACGTCAGTGGGGCAAACTTAATGCCTTGTGAGTTCCCTGCCCCAGAGAGACTCTCTTTACAGCACCAATCCGCCCCACGTTAATTTGTCAGTTCGGCCATCCGCTTCTACACCTGCCGCCTGCCAAGTTGTTGTGCTACTGGTCACATGTTCACCGGCTCACAGCAGCATGAAATTCCCCGAGTATATATATATAATGCACCTCTTCTGAAATCTGCCGGGCAAGATTTCCCATGCTGGCCGCGGGCCAGGTGAATCGTCGCTGCGCGAGTGAGCATATGAATAAAACGAAAGTACTGACTGGTATTACCACCACCGGCACCCCTCATCTGGGTAACTATGTGGGGGCCATCAAGCCTGCCATTGAACAAAGCTGGCGGGATGATATTGCGTCATACTACTTTCTGGCTGACTATCACGCCCTGATCAAGGGACGTGACCCGAAACGCATCCACCAGTCAACACTGGAAATTGCCGCCACCTGGCTGGCTCTGGGGTTGGATACCGATCGGGTGACCTTTTACCGTCAGTCTGACATTCCGGAAATTGCCGAACTGAACTGGATTATCGGCTGCATGACCGCCAAAGGGTTGATGAACCGCGCCCACGCCTACAAGGCGGCGGTACAGGCCAACACAGAGGCCGGAGAACAAGACCCGGACAAAGGCATAACCATGGGGCTGTTCTGCTACCCGGTGCTCATGGCCGCTGACATCCTGATGTTCAATGCTCACAAGGTACCGGTAGGCCGGGACCAGGTTCAGCATATTGAGATGGCCAGGGACATTGCCGGGCGGATGAACCACCACTATAAAACCCGGTTTGTGTTGCCCGAGGCGGTGGTTGGTGAGAACACCGCAGTACTCAACGGCCTGGACGGTCGCAAGATGAGCAAAAGCTACGACAACACCATCCCACTGTTTGTGCCGGAGAAAAAACTGCTGAAACTGATCCGCAAGATCAAAACCAACTCCCTGGAGCCAGGGGAACCGAAAGACCCTGATACGTGTACATTGTTCCAGATTTACTCGGCGTTTGCCGACGCCGACGGTATTGCGGCCAAACGTCTGCAGTACGCCAATGGTGCTGGCTGGGGCGAGCTGAAAAACGAACTGTTTGAGTTTCTCAACGGGCATTTGCAACAACCCAGGGAGCGTTACCATGCGCTGCTTGAAGACCCGACCTTTATCGAACAGGAGCTGCTCAAAGGGGCAGAAAAGGCACGGGCGGAAGCAGCGCCATTTCTGGCAGCCATTCGCCACGCTGTGGGACTCCGGCCACTGGCCTGATGCTTCGGGGGAAGCAAGCACCGCTTAGGATCTGTCCCGAAATAACTTCCCGGTTTCCGTTCACCCTGAGCAAAGTCGAAGGGTGCTGTCGCCGGACTTCGACAGGCTCAGTCCGAACGGAGTTCAGATTCCATAAATGCGGAAGTTATTTCGGGACTACTCCTTAAGGTAGTGGTGGACACAAAAATACCACAACCCGTTCATCCTGAGCCTGTCGAAGGATGCAGGCAGCACACTTCGACAGGCTCAGTGTGAACGGTGTTATGAATCTGTTTACTACCTCCCTTAGCTATAACAACAGATGCTGCTGTGGCCATAACTGTATGGAGAGCCAATGAATCTGTCGAACAACTATACAAAGTCGTTTATCACTGCGCTCATGGCGCTGCTGTTGTCTGCCTGTAGTGACTTCAACGTGCAAGATATCGCCACAGAGAAAGTCACCTTTGACCTGAGCCAGCTTGATGCCGACGGGTTGTACGGGCCTGTCGATGGTAAACAGGCGCTCAGCTATGAGTTCTGTATTCCTGCCAGCCCGGACAACATAGCCCAGGTATTGGCTATTGACTCAACCGCCATCGTTTACCGGCACTCACCGGGCCGTGAGCAATGCACCCAGAGCCAGCTCCTGGTGGTTGGCAATACCCACCAGGATAACCACCGGGCAACGCTGGAGGCGCTGGCACAGCTCGAGTACGTCACGCGCATCAGCCAGACTTTTTTTGAGTAACACCGCCGAATGCCCGACACCATCAACTGCGAAATGTCGTATATGCAGCCATGGGAAAGATAATCAACCACCGAGACGCATCGCCAGGCAAGCTGATTGCCAACCCGGTGCTCAGGATACTGTTTAAAATCGGCGCACTATTATGTGTGCTGCTGGCGTTTGTCGGTGTTTTTGTGCCACTGCTGCCCACCACACCCTTTTTATTGTTAGCGGTGTTCTTCAGTTTGCGCTCCTCACCCACCATACATACCTGGCTGTTGCAGCACAAAGTGTTGGGCCCGCCATTGCGCCAATACCTGAATGAACGCACTATTTCCGCGCAAAACTTCCGTCGTGCCGTTACTCTCCTTTGGCTGACCACCGGTCTCTCCATCTGGCTGATGTCGGCAATATGGGTCAAGTGTCTTTTATTAGCCATTGCCATCAGTGTGACTGTTCACCTGGGCAAATTGCGAAAGGCCGGAAGCACTCTATAATTTCGCCTTGGGAATCTGTCGCTTACGGTTGTGAATGACGGGTTCCTGTGGCGCGCGGTTCCCGGAGTTTTGGGCCAACAGCTTCGCTCACAGCGAAAAAACACTGTGCGCCGCCGTGGTGCAGAAATTTTTTCGTACAAGAAGATGCCCCATATACGGTTGTGTTCCTCACTGAGCGTCGTGCGCATCTGTTGTTGCTTTGTCCAGTTGTTCCGTCTTGTTACTCCACCTGAGTGAGGATTGACGCATGATCGCAACGCCCAGACTGTCCCTCCTTCTGAACTGGTACGCCAACCCCTATCACACTCCGATTTTTATGGCTCATCATCTGGGCTTTTATAAGGAAGAGGGTCTGTCCCCGGCCATTATGGAAACCACAGACCCCTCCGACGTTACCGACCTGATTGGCCAGAACCGGGTTGATATCGCCCTGAAGGCGATGATCCACACCTACGCCGCCCGCGCCAAAGGCTACCAAGTGGTTTCGGTGGGCACCTTGTTCCATGAACCGCCCACCGGCCTGATTTTCCTGAAGTCCAGCGGCATCAAGGGTTTTGCCGATATTCGCGGCAAACGCATCGGTTACATTGGCCACTTTGGCCGGATCATCATTGATGATCTGGCCTGCCGGGCGGGTATCGAGCACGACGCGTACGAAACCGTGCGCGTGGGCATGAACATGACCGATGCCATCATGAACGACCGGGTGGATGCCGGCATGGGCATTGGCTGCTTCCAGCAGGTTGAACTGGAGCAGACCAGTGGGCAGGAGACGGGTATCTTGCGAGTGGACGAGCTGGCCGGACTGAGTTGCTGCTGCTTCTGCTCCATCCTGTTTCTGGTCAACGAGGTATTCCTGGCCAACAATCAGGACGCCGTTCGTCGTTTTATGCGGGCAACCCTCAGAGGCACACAGTGGACGCTGGAAAACCCGGAAAAAGCCTACCACCTGCTCTGTGAACAGATTCCCAACCTGAGAACAGAGACTTTTCGCAAAATCTACATCAGCTGCCTGCCCTACTTCTCCCGCGACCTGGTCAATGTGGACCGGGACTGGGCAAAGGTAGGCATCTACACCCAGCAACTGGGCATTGCCAACGAGCACATGAACAGCCTCTGCTGCTACACCAATGATTATTTGCCTGAGCGTCCTTACGCGACGTTACCGCCGCTGGATGGCACGTATATTTCAGAGCTGCGGGCTTCTTAAGGATTTGTCCTGAAATAACTTCCCGGTTTCCGCTCACCCTGAGCAAGGTCGAAGGGAGCAAAGTCGAAGGGTGCTGGCACCGGGCGGCTGCTACGGGATGCCGGGCTGTATGAGATCGGCGCCGGCACTTCTGCAATCCGTCGTATGCTTACTGGCCGTGAACTATTTCTGGAAGATAAATAACCATTGTCTTGTATAAAATCACCTTGCGGACAAAAATAGGACATTGCGAACACAGTAACGGAGAAAATCATGATCGTTATTCACCACAATCCTGAATGCGGTACTTCACGCAATGTGCTGGAGATTATTCAGGCCGCTGGCTACCAGCCTGTTGTGATTGAGTATATGGAGGAGGGCTGGACCCGCCCCCAATTGCTGGCGCTGTTTGCGGCGGCAGATATTACCCCCCGTGAAGCCTTGAGAACCAGCAAATCACCCGCAGCAGAGTTAGGGTTGCTCGATGAGTCGGTGTCTGATGATGCCCTGATCAGTGCCATGGTGGCCCACCCCGTACTGGTCAATCGCCCTATCGTCTGTACACCCAAAGGCGTCAAGTTGTGCCGCCCCAGCGAGTTGGTGCTGGATTTGCTCGACAACTGGCCCGCAGGCCCATTCAGCAAGGAAGACGGTGAGTTACTGATTGATGCCAACAATCAGCGAGTGCGCTGAACCGACCTTTGCCTGTTGGTAGCACCAGACAAAAATTAACATCCTCCCACCACTAAGGGGGCAGTAAACAGGTCCGTACCACCGTTCACACTGAGCTTGTCGAAGTGCGCTGCCCGCATCCTTCGACAGGCTCAGGACGAACGGAGTATGGTGGTATTTTTGTGTCCTCCACTACCCTACGCCTGATGGCCATGGTGGGGGATTCCCGTTAGTCGCCTAACAAGGCTCCAGTGGCGAAACCATCTCCAGTACTGAGGCGCTCCCCCTTCACCTGATTCATCAATGTTGCCAGGAGCAAAACTTGCTTTCTGTTGTGGGCGTCTTATTCAGACGACCTTTCTTGGTAAGCTTGCCCCCGATCGGAAAAAAACAGATTCGGCCGATGAATAACCCGTTGACTGCACCGCAACAGGCAAAACACATGGCCTCAGACGGTGTTCAAGATTATGCAGAGGATTGCACAACGAATTGCTGGAGTGAGCCAAATGGCCAAAATATCTTACTCGAGACCCCCGAAGGCTCCTCAAACGGGTGCTGACATCAAGCCTGCCCGGGAACCGGCAAAGGCGGGCCACCGAAAAGTGGTTATTCATGCCCCCGACAAACCGGCAAAAACAAAGTTCTCTCTCAGCGCCCTGGCCAAAAATATCGGCAAAGCCCTGATGTGCCGAAACGTAGACACCATTGATTCCATTTCCAGGCGGTACCTGCCAGAATCCGGCCAGAAGATAGAAGACCAAAGCCCTCCACACTCTCTTACAACTGCTCAAAGACCAACAACAGATTCAGGGGAAACACTTCTTCAGCCCGGTCATTCCGGTACAGAAAAGGCCGGCAATGAAGATCTTCCAGTAAACAATGAGCAGTTACCCGTTGATTCCATTTCCGGGCAATACCCGCCAGAACCCGGCCAAACGACAGAAGACCAAAGCCCTCTGCACTCTCTTGCAACTGCGCAAAGGCCAGCAACAGATTTAGGGGAAACGCTTGACAACGACTCCGAAGAAGATGACACACAAGATCTGATCAAAGAGCTGGGTGACCAACTCGACAGCTCTGACTCTGGCATCAGCTCCATGAATGAAAGTGATCAGGATGGTAGCAACAAAGAGCAGACAACAACGTCTGAACAATACAACATATTTGCGCTTTCACAGAAAAACGTTAATCTGTACCCCGTCCGGGAAACCCTCCAGCAACTGAAAGATCTCACCGATTCCATCAAGATCAGGAGCAAAACCTCATTATTTCTGGATGAATGCCGGACCAACCCCGACTGGCGAGACAATTCGTCGGATTTGAATTTAGGTGCCTTGCGCCGGCTGCAGTCCTTCATCAGCAGCTCTCCTTTGGGTCTGAAGGAAAAAAATGACCTCCTTGACAAGATGGCCAGCACGGCATTAAACGTCCTGTTGCATCAGCTGCCCAAATACAATGAAAAAGAGGCATTTGAATGGCTTGATGTTTACGAGCAGATTCTGTTGTCCAGTAACGGTGCAAAAAACTCTGAATTGTATGACACGGGACACCGTGCTATTTCAAACCACTTTGCCAAGCAAGACCCGTGGCACGCCCAGATGCGCAGGCTCGATAACGGGCAGGGTAGCTCTATCGCTTTTGACAATTTAGTCCAGCACATTGACGACCACCAAAAGCGCTTGATGACGGAGACATTTTTGCAAGAAAAGGAGCGCAAAATAGATCGTTTAGAGGAGGTCGTTGAACAGTATGATGCCCTGAATGATGACTCCATGGATGAACTCCCTCTAATCAACAATCCCCGCTATGTAGAGCTGTTGAAACTATCCAGAGAAGAAACGAGTTTGCGAAAACGAATAGGTAACTGGACAAAACCCATGATAAGAACGGCCAGGAATACGCTCAACAACGCCTGAACCGCAAACATTGAGGGGGCTAACTATCGTGGAGCTGGCCGCGCCCGGGACGGTTTGCAAACTCTTCCCCAGGCATTGCAACCTTAGGATTTGTTCTGAAATAACTTCCCGGTTTCCGTTCACCCTGAGCAAAGTCGAAGGGTGCTGTCACCAGGCTTCGACAGGCTCAGTCCGAACGGGGTCCAGATTCTATAAATGCGGAAGTTATTTCGGGACTATTCCTTAGGGGCGAGTAGTTCACGGGATGAGCATCAGCACCGGCGTAAATATGAAGGCCCTGTTAAAAGCGGCTACATTCATCTGTGACCAGCTGGGCGTCACCTCAAAATCCAGCGCCGGGATTGCCCTTGAACGCCAGTAATAACGAGCAGACCGATGACCGCACTGTGGATACCGGATCATGACACCATCACATCAGCCAATCTCCAGGCGTTTATTCAGGAGGCAAGAGCGGTTTCCGGCCTGCCCCTGGAAGACTACGCAGACCTTTATTACTGGAGCATTAATGACCGCCCCTGCTTCTGGCAGTTGCTGGCGCAATTTTTCCGGGTCAACTTTCACAGTCAGCCTTCGGCAGTACTGCGCAACGACCGGATGCCCGGCGCCCAGTGGTTTCCCGGTGGGACCCTCAATTACGCCGAACACCTGCTCAGACGCCGTGATGAAAAAACGGCCCTGATCTTCCGGGGTGAAAATGGCCGGCGCTGCACCCTGAGCTATCAGGCACTTTATCAAGCCGTGGCTTCAGCTCAACAGGGTTTGCTGCACGCGGGTATCAAACAGGGTGACCGGGTTGCCGCCATGATGCCCAACTGCCCGGAAACGGTGATCCTGATGCTGGCCACCACGGCACTCGGTGCCATCTGGTCCTCTTGTTCACCGGACTTTGGTACTCATGGTGTGCTGGACCGTTTTGGCCAGATCGAACCAAACCTGCTGCTGACCACCGACGGCTACTTTTACGGTGGCAAAACCTTCAGTTGCATGGAGAAAATCACCCGGATTCAGCAGCAACTGCCATCGCTGACCACAACAGTGATGGTGCCTTTTATCAGCAAACAACCGCCAACCGGACCAAACACTTTGCTCTGGGACGATTTCTGCCAGCCAGCCGATGAGGTGCTTATTGTACCGGTGTCATTTGCCCAGCCGCTGTTTATCGTGTACTCCTCCGGCACCACCGGTGCCCCCAAGTGCATTGTGCACGGTCATGGTGGCGTCTTGCTGCAACACCTGAAAGAGCTGAGTCTGCACACCGACCTCAAGGCACAGGATACGATCTTCTATTTCACCACCTGCGGCTGGATGATGTGGAACTGGCTGGTATCATCCCTGGCCCTTGGTGCTACGGTGGTACTGTTTGACGGCTCCCCCTTCCACCCCAGCCCGGCCGCACTGATGGATATGGCGGCCGAGGAGGCCATATCCATTTTTGGCACCAGCGCCAAATACCTGACCGCACTGGAAAAGGCCGGTATCAAACCGGCTCAAAGTCATAACCTGGAACCCCTCAGAACGATTTTATCTACCGGCTCCCCGCTGCTGCATGGCAGTTATGACTACGTATTCCGTGACGTCAAAGCCGATATCCAGCTGTCGTCCATTTCCGGCGGCACCGATATTCTCTCCTGCTTTGCTCTGGGCTGCCCGATCCTGCCGGTATACCGGGGTGAACTGCAGTGCCGTGGTTTGGGCATGGATGTGCACTTTGTCGATAACACCGGTACGCTGCTGGTGGGCGAAAAAGGTGAACTGGTCTGCCGCGCCAGCTTCCCGTCCATGCCCGTGGGATTCTGGAATGACCCGGACGGCAGCCGCTATCACCGGGCCTATTTTGCCACCTTTGCCGGCACTTGGGCCCACGGCGACTACGGTGAACTGACCAGTCACGGCGGCGTGATTATCCACGGACGTGCCGATGCCGTGCTGAATCCGGGCGGGGTGCGCATTGGTACGGCGGAGATTTACCGGCAGGTAGAGAAAGTGGCTGAGGTGTTGGAGAGCATCGTTGTCGGGCAGGAGTGGCAAGACGACATTCGAATTGTACTTTTTGTCCGGCTGCGTGATGGCATAACCTTGAATGAGCAACTGAGCAATACCATCAGCGCTACCATCCGCGACAACACCACCCGTCGCCATGTGCCGGCAATCATTCTCCAGGTCAGTGATATTCCCAGAACGCTCAGTGGCAAGATTGTTGAACTGGCAGTCCGCGAGACTATCCACAACCGCCCGGTCAACAATACCGACGCCCTGGCCAACCCCGCCGCGCTGGAGCTTTATAAAAACCGGCCAGAGCTACGTCTTTAGTCGCCCATTACCGCCCCTTCCCGTCGTGGATCGGCAGCGCCTTCCAGCCCGGTGGGGTTAATCACAATGGCGTGCAAGCTGCTGTTGATCTCCCGCACTGACACCGGGTAGCCCATCTCTTTCAGGGGCTTGGCCAGCGCCTCGGCGTCAGTGCCTGCCTCCAGCTCATACGGGCCGGACATATTAATCCGGTGAGGCAGGCTGATGGCCTGATCAACCGGCAAACCCCAGTCTAAGTGGGCAATCAGCGTCTTCAGCACATGACCAATAATCCGCGGGCCACCAGCGGAACCGAGCACCATGTACGGCTCACCATCCTGCAAGACAATAGTTGGCGACATGGATGACAATGGTCGTTTGCCTGGAGCAATAGCGTTGGCGACCGGCTTCCCATCAATGGTCGGACGAAAGGAGAAGTCCGTCATGGAATTATTGAGCAGAAAACCGCGCACCATTAGCCGTGAGCCAAAAGAATTCTCAATGGAGGACGTCATGGCCACTGCATTGCCCTGATCATCGACAATGCTGATATGGGTGGTTGCCGGCAGCTCCAGCCCATGGTCTGCTGCCAAGGTCTGTTTTTGACTGCCCGGCGGTGCGCCCGGAGCCACCTCGCTCAAAGCCTTGTCGGTTGCCAACAGCTTGCTGCGCTGGCTCAGGTAGGATTTATCAAGCAAGCCATATGGTACTGTCGTATAAGCCGGATCAGCCATATACAGGCCCCGGTCGGCAAAGGCCAAGCGAGAGGCATCACCAATCAAGCGCCAGCTGTGATGATTGTCCGGCCCCATGCCCGGCAGATCGTAGTGGGCCAGCAAGCCCAGGGTCTGCCCCACGGTCAATCCGCCGGAGCTCGGTGGCCCCATACCACAGACCTGCTTCTGCCGGTACTCCTGACAGACCGGCTCGCGTGAATAAACCCGGTAATTTTTCAGATCAGCCATGCTTAGCAGCCCCGGGCGATCCGGCAAAGAGCACACCGCTGTTACCATGTCCCGGGCTATTTCACCCTGATAAAACGGGCCGATCCCCCGTCTGGCCAGCAAGGATAACGTTTCTGCAAAAGCCGGATTCCTGAGCAGATCACCTGCCTGAAGGGGCTGGTTGTTGGGGAAAAAGTACGCTTTCGTGCTCTGGTAACGGCTCAGACGCTCCTGATCCATAGCCACCAGCATGGCCAGCCGGGGCGAGACCCGAAACCCCTCTTCGGCCAGCTTGATGGCAGGCTGGAACAGCGTCGCCCAGGGCAGTTTACCGTGCCGCTGATGCACGGTGTGCAACAGTTTAAGCAGCCCCGGCGTAGCCACTGAGTGACCGCCAACCACCGCATCATAAAACGACAGCGGTTTACCATCCTGATCAAGGAACAGCTCTGGCGTTGCCGCACCCGGTGCGGTCTCCCGACCTTCCCAGCTGGACAGTTTACCGCTGTCATTGTCGAAGTAGACCACCAACCCGGAACCACCGATACCAGAAGACTGGGGTTCTACCAGATTCAGTACCAGCTGTGTGGCGATCAGGGCATCAATGGCGTGGCCGCCCTGCTTCAGCATCTCATAACCCGCACTGGCCGCGTAGGGATTGGCGGCCGACACCATAAAGCGACCGGCCCTGACCAGCTTCTGCTCGGTGATGCCAGTGCCGGCCTCCGGCGCAATGACTTCAGCAGGTGCAGCCAGCGGATAACTGGCATGCAGCCAAAGAATGCTCCCCATAATCCCTGTGAGGATTTTTTTCATGTTTGCTCCCCTTTTTTGATACAGCTTTGGTGTTAGACAAGTTCCTCCAACAAAAGTTGCACCCTCAACACCGTGAACTAAAGGCTGACCAAGGACGGCCTTAAGAAGCGTTCGCCCCATCAGGCAGAAAAGCAACATAATCTTTTGCAGTGATGGCTGCCCTGCACGCTGGACAGCGTGCAGGCGAGCGCTCCAATATCCGCCCAACGCACGGCTTACAAATCGGCATACCCGGATGCCCATTATTCTCAGGCTGGCCCGGTGGTGCAGTATTGTGATTAAGAAGTCGGGGTATTACTGCTGACTCCAGGCAGACAGCGCAGTCGTACTGTCGATTGCTTCGGACTTGCTGCAAACTGTGGCTTCGCGTTTGCTGCCTTGCTATGCACTCCGGCAGAGTGAAGAATTCTATCGGCTCAAGATCGTCGGATTGGTGGCTGTCAATGGCAGTACGGGGTTGGAACAACGCCTGAAGAATCCGTGAAATATAGCCCCGGCCAACCGAGTGATGCTTAATGGCATCAACAGACAGGTAACTGTCAATCGTTGGCAGTATGGAACGGAATTGTCTGAATATGAGCTGAACAGTTTCCTCGTCAATTTGACGTAATGCCAACTGGTGCTGCAGTATTCTGCCAACCAGTCGGCATGCTTTCCGGGCACTGATAAGTCTGCGTTTGTCGTCTGACTCTCTGTGGCCTAACTCCTCTATCAAGGTGCTTAATTCGGCAAAATTCCTGTTCATGGTTAATCTGGCAATGTGGTCAAACAGCTGTTTGATTAACGCCGCATTGCCAGAACTGCCACTTAGCAAAGATTCATGCTGCCATGTTTTTTCAGTGGGTTGCGTTAATTTACCAGCGCCACCAGCACGGGTCTTTATGGCTTGCCTATCAATACCCAGCGCTTCATTTTGTTGTTGTGTTACCACGCTGTTGCGAAATTCATCGACAAAAGACTGCAACACAGCACCTTGAGGGTTATCACCTCTGGCAGAAGCTGAGGGGGCACAAAGAATTGATGACCGATGCTTATTGAGTCGATCAATATTACTCTGCACAAGTGATGTGAGTTGTTCAGGCGGCAGGGTCTTCCTGAAGGATTCTATGGGGATGATCAGTTTTTTCTTGTCCTCACCAGCAGCAGCTCGCAGCAACAGTTCCGCCAGTGATTGGTTCAGATTTGGAATCTCAGCCATGTCAGGCAAGATAGCCATCATCAGGGAGGTGATGCCTTTGGTTTCCCTGGCCAGGGCCAGCAAGTTTGGCAGCATTTCCTGAATGGACTTCAGAGAAAGCCGAGGTTGAGACAAGATTTCATCCTGCACCAGCTTTTGCAAATAGACGTGCCTCAGCTTGCTCTCTACCTTTTTACCGGCTTGCCGGTGAATGGTTTCGATCGCCTCGTCCATTGAGGTGACCTGATCAAGGGCAATAGTGGGAATGTGCTTAAGCGCTTCCTGCAAATTGCGTTTAACCCAGTAAGGGTCAAGCGCGTCAGCATTATTGCCTGTTGCGTTGCCGGTCAAGTGTCGGCTGGCGTAGATCAGGTCACCGTCGAAGAACACCGAGTGATGAAAAAGACTGGACGATGGCAAAGCCTGGTTTTCCCCGTCCGGCAACATCACCTGATCTGTGGCAATGAGCTGCATTGCCTCAAAGAACGCCTCAGGGGGTAACTGGTTGACATAATCGACGAACTCTCTGGCTGCCACGGCAGACCCGTCACGATCCCGAAGCAGGGTTGCCAACTTGTGTGCGACGCTCATTACCGTCTGCCCGACGGGCAGTTTCCAACTGAGATAATCAGGACTGTTGGTCAGATTACTCAGTGAATCTCTGACCTGATGGTAGGTCGTTGCTATCTGTTCGATATCGGGACTGGTTGTCAGCATTTCGGTGACCAGATCATTCAGGATGGTCAGGTACTGAGATACCCGGTAAACGTGTGGCTCCTTAATGGCCTTGTCACCCAGATGGTATTCGCTGCCATGTTGTTCCGGACACATCAGTCGCCCATAGAGCCAGCCACCATAACTTGGCACATGCAAAATGGCCTGAAA
>Ga0126343_10000260_pt1 | contig 18543 bp, 10 predicted proteins | sample Cyp2metagenome_FD_92531 | JGI IMG/M metagenome (GOLD analysis project Ga0126343, IMG submission 92531) | Coral microbial communities from Lord Howe Island, Old Settlement Bay, Australia - Cyphastrea 2 metagenome | ecosystem: Host-associated > Invertebrates > Cnidaria > Coral ...
AATAATTGCCATAAGGGTATTGCTTCGCTATTTGCTACCTGTCTTATTAATTACCGCAATGCTTCAATATTATACGACATAAGCAGTATTACTGTTGCTTTACGCAATCACTTCAAATTGTAATGACAATAATTCACGAAGAGAATAACCTGTGCCTCAGACTCATTGTCAGTCTGGTGAGTGGTACGGCAATCGGATGTCCATTCGAATTTCCCGCTTGACGCAAAAGATTGCACAGAAATGCAGCTAATATAGATGAGTCTTTAACAAGATTGTCATAGAATGTGGTGCTATTGTCCGCTTGTCTGCTCCAATCCGAATTCACTGGTAAGGAGGACAGCTCCGGAAACAGAGTATGAGACCGTTAACAACCTATGTTTGCCTCTTTATTTAAGAAAGTATTTGGTAGCCAGAATGATCGCCAGCTCAAGCGAATGGGCAAGATTGTCAAGTCGATTAATGCACTTGAAGAGAGTCTGACGGCTCTGAGCGATGACGAGCTGAGGGCAAAAACGGCTGAGTTTCGCCAGCGCTTCGAGCAGGGCGAGACGCTTGATGCTCTGCTACCTGAAGCATTTGCTGTTGTGCGTGAGGCCGGCAAGCGTGTGATGGGTATGCGTCATTTCGACGTCCAGATGATCGGCGGTATGACTCTGCACGAAGGCCGCATCGCGGAAATGCGCACCGGTGAGGGTAAGACGCTGGTGGCAACGCTGCCGGCTTATTTGAACGCCATTCCCGGTAACGGTGTCCATGTGGTCACAGTCAACGACTACCTCGCCCGTCGTGACGCCAACTGGATGCGCCCGCTGTATGAGTTTCTCGGTATGACGGTGGGTATTGTTGTGCCGCAGCAGGACCCGGAAGAGAAGCACCAGGCCTACCTGGCGGACATCACCTACGGCACCAACAACGAGTTTGGCTTTGACTTCCTGCGCGATAATATGGCTTTTCGCAAAGAGGACCGCTTCCAGCGTGACCTTTACTTCGCCATTGTCGATGAAGTGGACTCCATCCTGATTGACGAGGCCCGTACGCCCCTGATCATCTCCGGCCCAGCTGAAGATTCTTCGGCGCTGTACATGAAGATGAATGAGCTGGTGCCTCTGCTGAAGCGTCAGGAGCCAATCCCGGAAGATCAGGACCCAAGTACAGTTGAACTTACCGGGCACTACACGGTTGATGAAAAGACTCGCCAGATTGAGCTGAACGAGCTTGGTCATCAGTTCATCGAAGAGCTGCTGCAAAAAGAAGGCATGTTGCCTGAGGGAGAGAGCCTCTACGCCTCTGCCAACCTGAATCTGTTGCACCACGTCAACTCCGCCCTGAAGGCGCACCTGCTCTTTAACCGCAACGTGGAATACATCGTCAAGAACAACGAAGTGCTGTTGGTGGATGAACACACCGGTCGGACCATGCCTGGTCGTCGTCTGTCTGAAGGTCTTCACCAGGCCATTGAGGCAAAAGAAGGCTTGCGCATCCAGCCGGAAAGCCAGACGCTGGCATCCACCACGTTCCAGAATTATTTTCGTAACTACCACAAGCTGTCCGGCATGACCGGTACGGCCGATACCGAGGCGTTCGAGTTTCGCCAGATTTACGGTCTGGACGTTATTGTTATTCCTACCCACAAAGAGATGGTGCGTAAGGATGGCAACGACCTGGTCTATCTGACCATTGGCGAAAAATACGACGCGATTATCGACGACATCAAAAAGACCGTGGCTGAAGAGCGCCCGGTACTGGTGGGCACGGCGTCCATTGACTCTTCCGAGCACCTCTCTCAGGCGCTCACTGAAGCGGGTATCCCGCATCAGGTACTGAACGCCAAGTTCCACGAGAAAGAGGCGGAAATCATTGCCCAGGCTGGTCGCCCCGGCGCCGTCACCATTGCCACTAACATGGCCGGTCGCGGTACTGACATCATGCTTGGCGGTAACTGGAAAGCGGAAGTGGCTGAGCTGGACAATCCAACTCAGGAGCAGATCGACCAGATTAAGGCCGACTGGCAGCAGCGGCACGATGCGGTGCTTGAGGCGGGTGGTTTGCACATCATCGGTACTGAGCGCCACGAATCCCGTCGTATTGACAACCAGCTGCGTGGCCGTGCCGGCCGCCAGGGTGATCAAGGCTCTTCGCGCTTCTATCTCTCCCTTGAAGACAATCTGATGCGCATTTTCGCCTCTGAACGGGTGAAAAACGTTATGAAAGCTCTGGGCATGGAAAAAGGCGAAGCCATCGAACACCGCATGGTCACCAACGCCATCGAAAAAGCCCAGCGCAAAGTGGAAGGCCGCAACTTTGATATCCGTAAGCAGCTGCTGGAATACGACGACGTTGCCAACGACCAGCGTAAGGTGATCTACAACCAGCGTGATGAGCTGCTCAGTGCTGAGGATGTATCTGGCAGCATTGAAGCGCTGCGCGAAGATGTGGTCAGCGGCCTGATCAACCAGTTCATTATGCCTCAGAGCCTGGAAGAGCAGTGGGACGTTAAAGGTCTGGAAGAGAAACTGGCCAGCGAGCTCGGCGAACAGATGCCCATTCAGCAATGGCTGGACGAAGACGATCGTCTGGATGAAGAGAAGCTGCGCGAACGGATTTTGCAGGGCGTAATCGACTCCTATCGCAAGAAAGAAGAGCTGGCCGGTGCCCCGGTACTGCGTAATTTTGAGAAGCATATTCTGCTGCGGATTCTGGACGACAAGTGGAAAGAGCACCTGGCCACCATGGATCATCTGCGCCAGGGCATTCACCTGCGTGGTTACGCCCAGAAGAACCCCAAGCAGGAGTACAAGCGCGAAGCGTTTGAGCTGTTCCAGCACATGCTTGAGGACATTAAATACGACACTATTCGTATTGTCTCCAACGTCCAGGTGCAGCAAGACGACAGCACTGCCGAACAGGAGCGCCTGCGCCGGGAGGAGATGGCGCGGCGAATGCACTTCGAGCATGCCGAGGCGCAGGGTGCCGTCGATGATGCTGCTGAAGGCGAAACGCCGGTGTCGGAGGAGCATCAACCCTTTGTGCGTGAGGGGCAGAAAGTGGGCCGTAATGACCCTTGCCCCTGTGGTTCTGGCAAAAAGTACAAGCAGTGCCACGGCAAACTGAGCTGATATTAGTCGGTGGTGTCATAATACGGGTCAATCTTCGGATTGGCCCGTTTTTGTATGTGCTGAATACAAAACACTGATGGAGGCGATCATGGCCACCGGGTCCGGAAAGTGGCTTGCTGTTCATCCGGTCAAGGGTTTTCGCCTGGGCACGGCGATGGCCGGCATTCGGCAGCACGGACGACGGGATCTGGTGGTCATGACCTGGGAGACGGGCAGCTCAGTGGCCGGCGTGTTTACCCGCAACCGTTTTTGTGCTGCCCCGGTACTTCTGGCGCGCGAGCGGCTGCACGGCAACCCCCGCTATTTTCTGGTCAATACCGGCAATGCCAATGCCGGCACCGGTGAGCTGGGGCTGCTGGCAGCAAAGCAAACCTGTGCAGAGTTGGCCCGGTTATCCGGCGTCGGGGAGTCACAGGTACTGCCATTTTCCACGGGGGTTATCGGTGAGCCATTACCGGCGGACAAACTCTGTGTGGCCATGCCAGAGGCGCTGGCTGATCTCAAGGAAGATAACTGGTTTTATGCTGGCCAGGGCATTATGACCACCGATACCCGCCCTAAAGGCAGTACACGACAATTTAATCATGCAGGCGTGACCTACACCGTTTCTGGCATCAGCAAAGGCGCCGGAATGATCAAGCCTGATATGGCGACCATGCTCGCCTATATCGCCACTGATGCTGCCATTGAACAAGCCTTTTTGCAGCAAGTTGTGGCAGAGATTGCTGATCACTCTTTCAACCGGATTACTGTCGATGGCGATACCTCAACAAACGACAGTTTTATGATGGTTGCTACCGGTACGGCCGGTAATGCGGCTATCTCGGTAAGGGATTCTGTGCTGGCCGGAAAGCTTCTCAGCGCCTTGCGGGAGGTGGCTGTTGAGCTGGCCATGGCGATTGCCCGTGATGGTGAGGGAGCCAGCAAATTTGTCACCGTTCGTGTAGAAGGGGCTGAAACCCGCCAGGATGCACTGGCTGTCGCTTATACGGTTGCCCACTCACCGTTAGTCAAAACGGCCCTGTTTGCCAGTGATCCCAATTGGGGCCGAATTCTCGCTGCGGTGGGCCGGGCTCCCGTTACCGTGATGGCCATTGACCGGGTATCCATCTGGCTCAATAAGCTGGCCATTGTCGAACACGGTCAGCCATCTGCAAGCTATAGCGAAGACGCGGGTCAACAAGTGATGAATCAGGGTGAGATCATGATCCGGATTTCTCTGGGTGTCGGTGTTGCCACAGAAGAGGTCTGGACGACAGATTTATCCTATGAGTACATTAAGATTAACGCTGGGTACCGTAGCTGATCAGAAGTTGCAAAAAAAATCAAACGACACTGAACTAATTATGGTCAGCTCGGTACACACGTTTCAGTGGTAACTGTTCACGACTAACTATCGATGGGGTGCTTTTGTATTATTTGGCGAATTATGAAGCAAAATGTAGATCATGAGCAGCTTCTAAGGGCTCTCTCGATGCCGAGCGGTGGCTGTTAACTGCCCGGCAAATCGATCATTATTTCGATACAATCTGTTAACTTTTGATTGCAATTTTCGGTTGGTATTGATCGAGGTTAGTGTCTGTCTGTTTATTTGTGATATGATCTGGCACCTTTTACCCATGTCTCAGCAAAGAATTCGAGATTGTTGCGTGCCGAAAACCATTCATCTTACAAGTAACAACAGTAGTCTAGTGCTAAAAATCGGGGATATGCCCGAAGTCCTGCATTGGGGACGACGCATCCACACCATTGATGCCGATCTGTTGGCCAGCATGGAACGAGCAGTCTCTCAAGCTCGTCTCGACACGGATATTCCACTCACGCTTTGTCCGGAATCTGGTCGAGGCCTGTTCAGTGCCCCCGGTATCGAAGGCCATAGAGTGGGCAAAGATTGGGCGCCGGTTTTCTCTCTTGTTGACTCTTCAGTAGAGAATGAGCTGACTGAGCAACGGGCTGTTTTTACGGCCACGGATGAGGTTGTTGGTCTGCGTCTGACCATGGAGTTGCAGCTCGATCAGGAAACCGATGTGCTACAAAAGCGGCTGACGCTCACCAATATCAGTGGCCAACCTTATACTCTGAATAAGCTGAGCAATACACTGCCACTGCCGTCATTTGCCACCGAGCTGATGACCTTTTTTGGCAGCTGGATTCGCGAATTTCATACCGAACGCCGTGATCTGATGCATGGTTCCTTTATTCAGGAAAACCGTCGGGGCCGTACATCCCATGAAAATTTCCCCGGCCTGATGGTCGGCAGCAAGGGCTTTAGTGAGCAGAGTGGCGAAGTCTATGGCTTCCATCTTGGCTGGAGCGGTAATCATCAGCTGCGAGTTGATGCCAAGAGTGACGGTCGTCGTTTTTTCCAGGCCGGTGAACTGCTACTGCCCGGAGAGATGATTCTGGCAGTTGGTGAGAGTTACAGCACCCCATGGCTTTACGGCACTTATAGTGCCGAGGGCTTGAATGGCCTTTCCCGCCGTTTCCACCAGTTTGTCCGTAATGAAATTCTGCGTTTTCCAAACAGTCAGCGTCGCCCGGTGCATTTGAATACTTGGGAAGGAATCTACTTCGATCATAACCCCGAGTACATTATGCAGATGGCCAAAGGCGCTGCTGAGATGGGTGTTGAGCGCTTTATCGTTGATGATGGTTGGTTTATTGGCCGTGATCACGATCGTGCGGCTTTGGGCGACTGGTATCTGGATGAGGTCAAGTATCCCAATGGTCTGGAGCCGGTGATTGCCAAAGTGAATGAACTCGGAATGGAGTTCGGACTCTGGGTGGAACCGGAGATGATCAACAAGGACTCCAACCTGTTCCGCAATCATCCGGATTGGCTGCTGGAACTCCCCGGTTATGATCAACCTTCAGGCCGCTGGCAGTATGTGCTCAACCTGCAGAATAACGATTGTTTCAATTATCTCTTTGAACGCCTCGATCATCTGCTGAGCCGTTACAATATCGGTTATCTCAAATGGGATATGAACCGGGAGTTGGTGCAGCCGGGCCATGAGGGACATCCCGCTGTCCATGGTCAAACTCTGGCATTTTATCGTCTGATTGATCAGTTGCGTGCCAAACACCCCGCTGTTGAGATTGAATCCTGCTCCTCTGGTGGTGGCCGTATCGATTTTGAGGTACTCAAGCGTACCCACCGGTTCTGGGCTTCCGACTGTAACGACGCCCTGGAGCGTCAGACCATTCAAAAAGGTATGGGCTACTTTTTCCCACCGGAAGTGATCGGCGCTCATATCGGGCCGGAAGAAGTACACAGTACCAAGCGCCGTCATCATATGAACATGCGTGGCGTTACCGCTCTGTTTGGCCATATGGGCGTTGAACTCGACCCGGTAAAAGAGTCCGTCGAGCAGAAGCAAGGGATGGCGCACTATATTGCCCTGCACAAGACATTCCGTGACCTTATTCATAGCGGCATCAGCTTCCGTCTCGATAGCACCGATCCAACCCGTAATATCTACGGTGTGCGTAACGATGACGAGACACTGCTGGCCGTCTGCCAAACCGCGATGGGCAGTTACACCTTGCCTGAGCCAGTGCGTTTTGCCGGTTTAGATCCGCAGCGCCGCTATCGGGTCACTGTCGTAGATATGCCCACCGCCAGCTTCCAGCTGATGAAGAGTCGGCCTACGTGGATGGAAGAGGGCGTTACCCTTTCTGGCGATACGCTGATGGCCATTGGACTTTCGCTACCACTGCTCGATCCCGAATCCGCAATGCTTATTCATCTTCAGGCGCAATAGTTTTAACACAAGAAAGTCATAGGTTGTGTATCAAAAGCGTTGTTTAGTTGTCGTCATTCCCGCGCAGGCGGGAATCCACTGCTCCCTTATTTGAATGGATCCCCGCCTTCGCGGGGATGACAAAGAGGAGTTGAGCAATTGCTTATCAACGTATTTGGTGCTCCACCAAGTCATAAGTTTGCTCACTCTACCATTAAGCTCTACAGGAGATTGTGATGGATCAAATGATACAGGTCGGCGTGTTCGTCTTTTTGACGGCGCTGGTCGGCTTTCTTACCTGGCGCAAGTGCGCTGAGGCCAACGACAGAGGCAACACCAGCAAAGAGTACTTTCTTGCTGGCGGTGGTTTAACATGGATATTTATCGCCGGTTCAATCACCCTGACCAACCTGAGTACCGACCAGTTGGTTGGTATGAACGGTAACCAGATGGCGCTTATGGCTTTGTGGGAGCTGGCTGGATTTATCGGCCTGATTATCCTGGCCAAGGTCTTTGTGCCTATCTACTACAAGTACAACTGCACGACAACGACTGAGCTTTTGGAGAAGCGCTACAACAACCACCACATCCGTGCGACAGTGGGTGGCTTATTCCTGCTCGGTAACGTATTTATCTACCTGCCCGCCATGCTCTATGGTGGTGCGCTGTTTATGCAGAGCATGTTCAAGGTGGATTTCTCCATTATGCAGCTCTCTATCGCCTTTGCGGTAGTCGGTGCGGCCTACGCTATTTTTGGTGGCCTGCGCGCTGTTGCCGTCTCCGATACTTTTAGTGGTGTTGGTCTGCTGTTTATGGGGATGTTGATCGTGGTGCTGGCGCTGTTCGCCATCGATTTTGATTTCTCCGGTATTCCCGCTGAGCGCCTTACTCTGATTGGTGATGATAACTCACCTATCCCCTGGCACACGCTGCTGACGGGTATGCTGTTTATCCAGATCTTCTACTGGAGCACCAACCAGACCATCACCCAGCGGGCCATGGCTGCGCCCAATGTTAAAGAAGCGCAGAAGGGTGTTCTCTTTGCTGCGGCTATCCGTCTGTTGATCGTGCCAGTGATGATTGTGGTGCCAGGTATCTGTGCCTACAAATTGTACGGTGATATGGGTGATGCCACTTATGGTCACATCGTTGGTGATCTGCTGCCAGTTTGGTTATCTGGCGCTTTCGCTGCGGTGATGGTAGCCGCTGTACTGACCAGCTTTAACTCTGTGCTGAACTCCTCTGCTGCGCTGTATGTTTGTGATATTCACGAGAAGTATTTCAACAGCGCGCCCGATGTGAAGAAACTGAGTACCGCTGTTTCTATCATTTTCGTGATCATCTCACTCCTGCTGGTACCGGTTTACAGCGGTGCGGAAAGTATTATCAACCTGCTGCAACAGCTGAACGGTTTGCTGAGCATGCCAATTCTGTCGGCTTTCATTACCGGTCTGTTGTTCCGTAATGTCGATGCCCGTGCAGTGATGGCGACTGTTGTGTTCGGAACCTTGCTCTATGCCTTCTTCTCCTTCGTTTGGGCACCATGGCACTACATCCATATGATGGCGGTAACGCTGTTCGCCTGTGTCGGCTTTGCTCTGGTGTTGAACCGCATAGTGTTTGGACGCCGTGAACAGTTTGTTTTCAGCCGTCCAACGATGGAAGTCGCTGAGCAAGTTTAATAGCTGTTCTTTTGATCCACAAAAAAACCCGAACTTTTGTTCGGGTTTTTTGTTGGTAGCGTAGCTGTTGCCAGGATGTGTTTGATGCTGGCCTGTAGCAACAGCTCCCATGCAATTTTGGCATTGTAAAACATCCACCGCAGCTGGCTTGGCTTTGCTTTCCCGAGTGAACGTCGTCCAAATGCCGCCCAATTCAACATGTTGAAACCTGAGCAGAGGCCGTTGTAGAGGGGGCAATGGTCCGCTGTCAGTCAAAATAGCCAGCCCCAAGTCATACCCATAGTAGGGGCCAGTAAGGGCCGGTGTGCTGTTAAGAACGAGGCGGAGTGCTAGCGATAACTGTCAATATCGGGGCAACTACAAATAAAGTTCCGATCCCCATAAACGTTGTCAATCCGGTTAGTCGCCGGCCAGTATTTGCTTGTCTGGTTTGCCGGGAATGCGGCAACAGCCCGGCTGTATGGACGTTGCCACTGCTCATCGGCCAGATCCGCCATGGTGTGGGGCGCATTGACCAGCGGGTTGTTATCTTTCGGCCAGTGGCCGCTGGCGACCTGATCGATCTCTTCCTTGATGGCAATCATGGCGGCAATAAACCGGTCAATCTCTGCTTTGGATTCCGATTCAGTGGGTTCAATCATCAGCGTACCGGCCACTGGAAACGACATGGTCGGGGCGTGGAAGCCGTAATCCATCAGGCGTTTGGCAATGTCTTCCTCGCTGATGCCACTGTGCGCCTTGATTGGCCGGATATCGACAATGCACTCGTGGGCCACCCGGTTATTTCTGCCCCGGTAGAGAATCGGGTAGTGCCCGGCCAGTCGGTCGGCGATGTAGTTGGCGTGGAGAATGGCCACTTCGGTGGATTTGGTCAGGCCATCGCGCCCCAACAGGGTAATGTACATCCAGCTGATGGGCAAAATGGAAGCACTGCCAAAGGGGGTGGCGGATACGGCACCCGTAGCGATGCCCTGATCATCAACCGGACTGACCGAATGGCCTGGCAGATAAGGCGCCAGGTGACGTTTAACGCCGATAGGGCCCATGCCCGGGCCGCCGCCGCCGTGGGGGATGGCAAAGGTTTTGTGCAAGTTGAGGTGGGAGACATCAGAGCCAATATCGCCTGGGCGGGAGACGCCTACCATGGCATTCATATTGGCACCGTCCATATAAACCTGACCACCGTGGTCGTGGATAATCTGGCAGATGGTGCGGATTGACTCTTCATACACCCCGTGGGTTGACGGGTAGGTAACCATCAGGGCCGACAATTGCTCGCTGTGCTGTATCGCTTTGGCGCTGAGATCATCCAGATCAACATTGCCCTGCTGGTCACAGGCGACAATGACCACCTTCATGCCCAGCATGGTGGCTGAGGCCGGGTTGGTGCCGTGAGCAGAGGAGGGGATCAAACAGACGTCACGATGCCCCTGACCATTGGCCTGCTGGTAGTTGCGAATGGCCAGCAGGCCTGCGTACTCACCCTGGGCACCGGAGTTGGGTTGCATGGAGATGGCGTCATAACCGGTGATTTCCACCAGTGCCTGCTCCAACTGGCGAATCATGGTCAGGTAGCCCGGCACCTGGTCATGGGGTGCAAACGGGTGAATGTCAGCGAACATTGGCCAGGAGACGGGTACCATTTCTGCGGCGGCATTCAGCTTCATGGTGCACGAGCCCAGTGGGATCATGCCGTGGACCAGGGAGTAGTCGCGGTTTTCCAGCTGTTTCAGGTAGCGCATCATCTCGGTTTCAGAGTGATAGCGAGTAAAAACCGGGTGCTGCAAAAAAGCACTGGTACGACGATGGTCTGGCAATATGCTGTTATCTGTTGCGCCATCCATAATCAGGCGGTCAATGGCCGCGACATCAAGGGGGCGTTCTGACCCGGTCAACACGGTAAACAGGGTGATAATATCTTCTGAGCGGGAGGTTTCATCCAGACTGACACCCACTCGGTCGTTACCAATGATTCGTAAGTTGTAGCCGTTATCAAGCGCGCGCCGAATAACGCGCTTTTGCTGATCGCCCACGACAATGGTCAAGGTATCAAAGAACGTGTTGTTGCACGCAAAGCCTGCTTCAGTCAATCCGTGGTGGATAATGGCCGTCAGGCGGTGCACCCGTTCGGCGATGTGGGTTAACCCTTCCGGTCCGTGATAAATGGCATAGGCCGCAGCCATATTAGCCAGCAGCGCCTGGGCGGTGCAGATGTTGGATGTGGCTTTTTCCCGGCGAATGTGTTGCTCCCTGGTCTGCATGGCCATGCGCAGGGCGGTGTTGCCCCGGCTGTCTTTGGAGACGCCGATAATCCGGCCGGGGATTGAGCGCTTCAGTTTGTCGGTGGTGGCAAAGAAAGCGGCGTGGGGGCCGCCAAAGCCCATGGGCACACCAAAACGCTGGCTGTTGCCCAGCACAATGTCCGCACCGAGTTCACCGGGGGATTGCAGCAGCGTCAGGGCCAGCAGGTCGGTGGCTACCGCTACCATTGCATCCTGCTGTCGGGCTTGAGCAATCAGGCTGGCAATATTGGTGATATGGCCGTACGTTCCGGGGTATTGCAGCTGGACGCCAAACACATCGTGATCATTCAGTTCGGTGGCCGGGTTGCCCACAATGACGGTAATGCCCAGCCAGTGGGCCCGGGTTCTAATCACATCAATGGTCTGCGGATGCACGTCATCGGCAACAAAGTAGGTCTTGCCGGCCGCTTTGCTACGCGCAGCACTTCTCAGGCACAGAGTCATGGCTTCGGCCGCTGCCGTGGCTTCATCGAGCAGCGAAGCGTTGGCCACCGCCATGCCGGTCAGGTCCATCACCATCTGCTGAAAGTTCAGCAGCATCTCCAGGCGTCCCTGGGCAATTTCTGGCTGGTAGGGGGTGTAAGCGGTGTACCAGCCGGGGTTTTCCAGCAAGTTACGGGCAATAACATTGGGCACATGGGTACCGTAGTAGCCCATCCCGATACAGGATTTGTGCACGGTGTTCTGATCGGCCAGTGCTTTCAGCTCCGTCAGAGCCTGCTGCTCAGTTTTGCCAGTGGGCAGCGCCAACGGACGATTCAGGCGGATGGTGCCGGGTACGGTGTCGTCAATCAGCTCGGCCAGGGAGTTCATCTTCAGTGTTGTCAGCATGGTCGGATCGGTGCTGATGTGGCGATGACTAAAAGTATCGTCACATTCCAGTGCCGAGAGGGGCGTCGACGTGTCTACAGCGGGCATGAAAGAGTCCTGTGATACTTGGGTTGACCTTGATCAATACGTTTCGAGCTTGCTAATGGGGTGTCAGTGGTGAGTCCGGGAGATCAGCACATCACCACGTTGACTGCCAGACCGCCGGTGGCGGTCTCTTTGTATTTGTCCTGCATGTCCAGACCGGTCTGGCGCATGGTTTCAATCACATCGTCCAGTGAGACGCGGTGTATACCATCGCCCTTGATGGCCAGACGGGCGGCGTTGATGGCTTTTACGGCCCCCATGGTATTGCGCTCAATGCAGGGCACTTGCACCAGCCCGGCGATGGGGTCGCAAGTCAGACCCAGATTGTGCTCCATACCAATTTCTGCGGCGTTCTCAATCTGTCGGTTATTGCCCCCCATCACTGCGCACAGGGCGCCGGCGGCCATGGAGCAGGCAACGCCGATCTCACCCTGACAGCCCACTTCAGCGGCCGAGATGGAGGCATTTTTCTTATAGAGCATGCCGATGGCTGCGGCGGTGGCCAGAAAGGTGCAGATGCCGTCATCGCTGCTGCCAGGGACAAAGCGGTGGTAGTAGGCCAGCACTGCTGGAATCACGCCAGCCGCCCCATTGGTGGGGGCCGTCACCACCCGGCCACCGACGGCATTTTCTTCGTTAACGGCAATGGCAAACAGGTTAACCCAGTCCATCACTTCCAGATGGTCCTGTTCATCCTCCGGCCGGTTAAGCAGCTCTTGGTGCAGCTGGTGGGCACGGCGCCGGACGTTCAGACCGCCGGGCAGAATGCCGGTGGCAGCGCAGCCGCGCTCGATGCAGTGGTCCATCACCTGCCAGATGCGCAGCAGGTCGCGCTGAATGTCGTCTGTACGACCCAGATGCTGCTCATTGTGCAGGACGATGTCGGCAATACTTAGTCCGCTGCTGTCACCGATATCCAGCAGGTCTTGGGCATTGTTGAATGGGTAGGGCACCTGCACAGTTGGTTTGTCGGTCGTTTGCTCTGCTTCCTGCTCATTCAGCACGAAGCCACCGCCGACGGAGTAGTAGTTATCGTGAAAGAGTTCCAGTCCGGCCTGGTCAAAGGCTCGCAGGGTCATGCCATTGGGGTGCTTGGGCAGTGACTGGCCGTAAAAAAAGTGCAGGTGTTCCTGTTCGGTAAAGGCAATGGCATGCTGGCCGGCCAACCACAGCTCACCGCTCTGGCGTAGCTGTTCGACCATTTTTGGTGCCTGGTCCGGGTCGAGTTGGTCTGGCTGTTGGCCCATCAGGCCGAGCATAATGGCGGTGTCAGTGGCGTGGCCGGCACCGGTCATGGCCAGGGAGCCGTACAGTTCAATGGCAATCCGCTGGGTATGCTCAAGTTGCCCTCGCTGCTGCAAGGCCGCTACAAACCGGTTGGCAGCCACCATAGGTCCTACTGTGTGTGAGGATGATGGCCCTACGCCAATCTTGAACAGATCGAGAATACTTAAGCCCATTGTCACGACTCCGTGAAATGACAGCTGAATTGTTATTAATCCGGCAGACGGTTTGATGACGTAATGACGGTTAGTGACTGGCCGGTAGCCCTTCCCTTCGCGCAAGCGTAACAATACATTTACTGTTCAGCAATGGGCAAGATGGCGGCTGCCAATCCGGTTAATCCTTGGTGATTATCCATTGACCCGGTGCTAGAATCCGGTCGTAAACTCCACCCGGACCGCTCCTGACGAAAGCCTATGGACGGCTTTGCTACGAGGATTCTGACTTGCTTTCCCGATCATTAAAACGAACGCTGCTGCCGGCTATTTTGCTGTTGGCGGTGGTGTTACTGGTGCTGAGTACCAGACCCAGGCTCTACAGCTTTCAGGGAGAGGTGATGGGGACGACCTACAACGTCAGCTATGTAGCCAGCCTGTTCAGCCACCCGCAGGCGGAAGTGTCCCGTGCGGTACACGCCGCCCTGGCCGATGTGGATCAGCGCATGTCGACGTACAAGCCGGACTCGGAACTGATGCGCTTTAACCGGTCGCCGGTGGGGCAGCCGTTTCCGATTTCGGCAGATATTGTCGAGCTGGTAGACGAGGCGCGGGCCATCTCAGAACTGTCCGGCGGGGCTTACGACATCACCGTCGGCCCGCTGGTGAATCTCTGGGGCTTTGGGCCGGAGGAGAAACCGGGCAACGGTAGTACAGAAGCGTTGGTGAATGCACCGGAGTTTGTCCAGTGGCTTGATAGCCAGTACCCCGGCCAAGTGCCTGACCAGGCAGCCATTGACCAGGCCCGGGCGAAAGTGGGCTACCAGAGCCTGGGCAGTAATCCGGACGACTCAACCCTGACGCGCGATAAAGCGCTGTTTGTCGATCTTAGCTCCATTGCCAAAGGCTATGGGGTGGATCAGGCGGCCGATGCCCTGCGCGGGTTGGGTATTGCTGACTTTATGGTGGAAGTGGGCGGCGAAGTCATGGTGCAGGGCGTCAAACCCAACGGCAAACCCTGGCGTCTGGCCGTTATCGGTCCGGAAATGGGCAAAAGCGGCGTATCGGCTCTGGTGGAACCGATCGACAAAGCGCTGGCCACTTCCGGCGACTACCTGAACTTTTTTGAAGTGGATGGCAAGCGCTACTCCCACACCATCAATCCCTTAACCGGCTGGCCGGAAGCCAAGCGAGTGGCCGAGGTGGCGGTTATTGCCGATACCACCGCCCGGGCCGATGCGCTGGCCACCATGTTTATGGTGCTCGGTGATGAAGAGGGTCTGAAACTGGCTAATCGGTTAGGTATTGCCGCCCGATTTGCTTATTATACCGATGACGGTTTTGCCACTGTGACCAGTGAGGCATTTAAGCCGTATATAGTGCCACAGGGATAGGTTTGGTCGCTGTCTTAATCAGAACACAACGGAGGAATCAGTCATGACGATGTTGCTGATTACATTTTGCACCTTCCTGGGGCTTATTGCCGCCATGGCGGTGGGCGTTATCTTTGCCAATAAACCCATCAAAGGCTCTTGCGGTGGCCTGAGTAGCCTCGGCCTGAAAGACAGTTGCGTTATCTGCGGCGGTGGCGACAAGACCGATCCGCTGTCTGAAATGAACGACGATCTGTTCTACGACGCCGCGGCCAGTAAGAAAAACTGATCTCGCATTTGCTTTCGCCTGCTGACATCACAAGGCTCAGAGTGTGGTACTCTGAGCCAACGATAATAAGACATGGCTGGGGGGCGCAGTAATGGGGGACAATCAATACGACCTGGTTATCCTGGGTTCAGGGCCGGCTGGCGAAGGTGCGGCCATGAACGCCGTCAAGCTGGGCAAGACAGTAGCTGTGGTGGAGCAGTTCAGTTTTGTCGGTGGCAGCTGCACTCATCTAGGCACTATCCCTTCCAAGGCCCTGCGCCATTCAGTCAAGCAGATCATGGATTTCAACACCAACTCACTGTTTCGTGAGATCGGTGACCCGCGCTGGTTCAGCTTTCCCAAGGTGCTCAAGCGGGCTGAGTCGGTGATTCAGAAGCAGGTGCAGTCGCGCACCATCTACTACGCCCGCAATCGCATCGACCTCTACTTTGGCCGAGGGGTTTTCATTGATGAGCACACCCTGGAAGTCACCGAGTCGGGCGGTAACTGCGAGCGTATTACCGGCGCCCGTTTTCTGATTGCCACCGGCTCTCGCCCCTATCATCCACCGGACGTCGATTTTAGCCACCCCCGGGTGTTTGACAGCGATACCATTCTGGAAATGTCCTCCACGCCCCGGCGCATGATCATCTACGGTGCCGGAGTCATTGGTTCTGAGTACGCCTCCATTTTCTCTGGCCTTGGCGTGCTGGTGGATCTGATTGATACCCGTGAACGGCTGTTGTCGTTTCTGGATAAAGAGATTTCTGACGCCCTGAGTTATCAGCTGCGCAAGATGAACGTGATTATCCGTCACAATGAGGAGTTTCAGCAGCTCGAAACGCAGGATGACTGCGTGGTTCTGCATCTTAAATCGGGTAAACGGCTGAAGGCTGATATATTGCTCTGGGCCAATGGCCGGGCAGGCAATACCAATGATATGGGGCTTGAACAGCTTGGCTTGTCGGCCGACGGCCGCGGGCAACTCAAGGTGAACGACAGTTACCAAACATCAGTGAGCCATATTTACGCTGCTGGCGACGTAATCGGCTGGCCCAGTCTGGCCAGTGCTGCATACGACCAAGGTCGTTTTGCTGCGGCTCACCTGTGCAACAGCCCGGAGTGGCACTTTGTTGACCAGGTGCCGACCGGAATTTATACCATTCCCGAGATCAGCTCCCTCGGTCAGACCGAAGAAGAGTTGACCGAAGCTGCGGTGCCTTATGAAGTGGGCAAGGCCTTTTTTTCTCGCCTGGCCCGGGCGCAGATTACTGGGGAAGTGGTGGGGATGCTGAAAATCCTGTTCCACCGCGACACGCTGGAAGTGCTGGGCATTCACTGTTTTGGCGATCAGGCTTCGGAGATTGTCCATATTGGTCAGGCGGTCATGGGGCAGGAAGGTGAGGCCAACACCTTGCGTTATTTCCTGAACACCACCTTCAACTACCCGACCATGGCCGAGGCCTATCGGGTAGCGGCTCTCGATGGGTTAAACCGGCTGTTCTGAAATATCCTCCTGCAGGTGAGGGCTGGTGGCTGTCCTGTTCTTGCCTTGCTGCTTGGCCCGATACATGGCGGCATCGGCTTCTGCAACCAACTTGTCGAGTGAGCCATTAGCGGGCGACAGCGCTGAAATCCCGATGCTAACCGTTGTGCCTTGCGCCTTTTGCCGGGCGATAGCTTTGCGGATGCGCTCAGCAATTTGAAAGGCCTGCCCGGGTTCAGTATCGGGCAGCAGTACGACAAACTCCTCACCCCCGTAGCGACTGAGTAAATCCTCCTGTCTGAGCGCCTTGCGACACACGCTGGCAGTGTGTTTAAGGGCTTCGTCACCGGCGTTGTGACCTCGCTGGTCGTTGAGTTGCTTGAAATTATCCAGATCCATAAACAGAACGCTGCATGGCTGGGCGGCATCCATGCACTGCTGCAGAATGGTTTGCGCCTCACGATAGAATGCCCGCCGGTTGAGCGCACCAGTCAGTGCGTCCAGGCTGGCCTCGCGTTGCCAGAACAACGACTGGCGGTTGGCCTGAAACACGGTGCCGGCATGGCTGCTGATGTCACAGGCCATCTGCCAGTTGCTGGCAGTGCGCTGGCGTCGTGGCAGTGCCAGAGCCAAAAACACCTTGTCGTTCGTTTCAATACTCAGGGGATAGATCCAGTAGACGGTGCCGTCACTGTCTTTGAAATTAATAGTGGTCTGTGTGTCGGCTGAGATTACTTTGAACAAATCTGTTTCAATGGTCGGCAGCCGTTTATTAAGTTTGCGGGTCACTCTGCCGGCACTGTCGCCGGGCGTGGCGTGCCACTGGTTCTCTTGATGGTGCAATATTATGGCCGGCGCCCCCGGCAGCACGCTTTCCACCGTGGCCAGAATGCGCTGTTTGAGATCGGCAATGCCCAGGGGGGCGTCGGGGTTTTGCAAATGCTCGCGCAGAGTGCTGGTAAACACACGACGATTATTGCTCATGTTGGTGGCATCGATAGCTGTGCACGACCGGCGATCAATCGACCAGCAAAGCAAGGGTAACAGTGAGGCATGCAAGCCCAGTAGCAACACTTCCTGAATGGTGGGCAAACTGGTCAGGGAAAAACCCGATACGTACAGCGCCAGCGTACTCAAGGCAAGCGGGATGGTCGCTGTACGCCGGGTTTTTACCCCTATAAGTACCAGCAGGCAGGCACTGGTTAACAGCAGAATGGCTGCCGCAGTCATGGCCATTGGTGCTTGCGCCATGAGTCCGTAAAGCGTCACGGTCAGGGTCAGAGTATTCAGTGTCAGTATCAGTTTCCTGGCCATCGGGTAGTCGGCCAGCAAAAGATGGCGGTAGCTGGCAACACCGGTAAGCAGCACCAACGTGGTCATCAACAGTACCCAGTGCGCCGGGTCCCCGGGCCAGGAAAGCAGATGGAAAACATCACCCTGCCACATAAGTACCAAGGCAATGGTGGTGAGGACGTGGCCAGTCAATGGTGGGAATGCCCACTTGTTCCGGGCGATCATGGTGGCGATCAGAGCAACAATGATCAACGCTTGCACAGTGCCGATCGCTACACCCTGCAGGTTTAATGCTTCAGCGTAAAGGTGGGATGGCAACAGTTGCGGCTGCAGGGGAGCCAGTGGTGTGGCGGCATGGCGCAGATACCATGTTGTTGTTTCATTGGGCGCAATGGCAATGGCGGAGGTTGGTGAGTCGGTGCGGTCAATGCCCATCTTTTGCAGCCGGTAGCCGCCATCAACCGGGATAAACACATCCAGTTGTCTGGCCGGAACCTGGCTGAAAACAACCAGCTTGCCTTCCTCCGCTACTGGCGGCAAATCAAGCCGATACCATAATAAATCATTGTCGTTTAATGGTTGGGCGCTGGTGGACAGTGCGGCTGGTGGTTGTACCGGCACCAGTTCCAGCTTGGTGTCAGCGTTCAGGGGGGAGGCTGTTACCGACAGTAACAGCCAAAGGACCAGTAGTATTTTTGGCAAATCAGTTGCCGGATGTCTTGTTATTATGGCGAGCAACTCAGTTTTCTCCTTCCCGAAGAAAAGGGTGTGGTTGCAATTTTTACACAGGCGCTGAAGCTCTGTGAAGCACTAAGGGGCAGTAAACAGATCCGTACCACCGTTCACACTGAGCCTGTCGAAGTGTGCTGCCCGAATCCTTCGACAGGCTCAGGATGAACGTCCTTCGACAGGCTCAGGATGAACG
>Ga0126343_10000261_pt1 | contig 18534 bp, 16 predicted proteins | sample Cyp2metagenome_FD_92531 | JGI IMG/M metagenome (GOLD analysis project Ga0126343, IMG submission 92531) | Coral microbial communities from Lord Howe Island, Old Settlement Bay, Australia - Cyphastrea 2 metagenome | ecosystem: Host-associated > Invertebrates > Cnidaria > Coral ...
CAATGATAAGCCCCCCAAGGCTGACTAATAGCGCCAGAAGGTTGGGGTAAAGAGCACCAGCAGGGTAAATATCTCCAAACGGCCGAGCAGCATGGCAAATGCCAGCAGCCATTTGGCCACATTGGGCAGACTTTGGTAGCTGAAGGCCGCTTCGCCCAAGGCCGGGCCCAGGTTGTTCAGGCAAGAGGCAACGGCGGAGAATGCCGTGGTCAAATCCAACCCGGTGGCGAGTAAGGCCAGAAAGAGCAGCACAAACATGACAATGTAGGTAGCAAAGAATCCCCACACCGCTTCACCCACTCTGGGGCTGACGGCATTGTCGCCAATCTTGATGGTAAATACCCCGTTCGGGTGCACGAAACGACGCAGCTCCCGCATCCCCTGTTTGGCAATGAGCACCACCCGGATCACTTTCATTCCCCCGGCTGTGGAACCCGCGCACCCGCCCATAAAGCTGGTGAAAAACAGCAGCATAGGTAAAAACAGGGGCCAGGAAGAAAAGCTGGATGATGAGGTGTAGCCGGTGGTGGTGGCCACCGACACCACCTCAAACAGGCCATAGCGGAATGATTTGCTCAGGGAATAAGTGCCAGACAGATAAAGAGTGACAACAGTAATGGTACCGACAACCGCCACTGTGGCCAGAAACCAGCGCACCTCTGGGTCTCGGATGTAGTGGTTCAGAGATTTCTCCCGCCAGGCAATGAAGTGCAGGGCAAAATTGAAACCGGCAACCATCATGAAAAAGATGGCCACGGAGATAATCAGCGGTGAGTTGAAGTGCCCCATGCTCCCGTCGTAAGTGGAAAAACCACCAATAGCAATGGTGCTGAAGCTGTGACAGATGGCATCGAACAGATTCATGCCGGCCAGCCAGTAGGCAAGCGCACAGGCCGTCGTCAGAAACAGGTAGAGAAACCACAGGGCCTTGGCGGTGCTGGTGATTCTCGGGGTGAGTTTGGTGTCTTTCACGGGGCCGGGGGTTTCGGTCCGGTACAGCTGCATACCACCAATGCTGAGCATGGGCAAAATGGCCACGGCCAGGACAATAATGCCCATCCCGCCGAGCCATTGCAGTTGCTGGCGATAAAACAAAATGGAGCGGGGGAGCTGCTCAATGCCTGTCAGGATGGTGGCACCGGTGGTGGTCAGGCCGGATATGGATTCAAACAGAGCGTCGGTGATGCTCAGTGCCGGACTTTCCATCAGCAAAAATGGTAATGAGCCCACGGACCCCAGAACAATCCAGAACAGCGCAGTGACCAAACAACCCTCCCGGGTACGCAGCAAGCCGTTAAGGTGACGAAAGGGGAACCAGAGCACCAGACCAAGCAAAAAGGTCAGTAAAAAGGTGTAGATAAAAATAGCCGCTTCCGGCTCCTGGTAAATCAGTGCCACGACGATTGGGGGAAGGCTGGAGGTACTGAACAGAACCAGCAAAATGCCCAAAATAGGGAAAATAATCTGAAACTGCATGGTGCTCCTGCTTCATCCAGTGTCAGAGGCCAGTCTTGTTGTACCAGCCCTGGTAAACAGCCGTGTTGGAAAGTACTGACGTGTTATCTGGCAGATTACTCCCAATTCGCAGGAAAACAAAGCTCACAAAGGGGGCTGTTAGAGTGGGGGGGCAAAAGCCTGCACGGGCAGGCTTTACCGGTGGGATCAGAAAAATCCCAGGCCAACCTGGAAAAGTTGTTCCACTTCGCGGATTTTGCGCTTGTTGGTCAGGAACAGGATGACGTGATCGCCGGATTCAATGCGGGTGATGTCATGGGCAATCAGCACCTGGTCATCGCGCACAATGGCTCCGATGGTTACGCCCTGGGGCAGGGGCACCTCGCGAATGGTTTTACCCACCACCTTGGAGCTGTTTTCGTCCCCGTGGGCGATGGCCTCAATAGCCTCCGCAGCGCCTCTGCGCAGTGAGTGAACGTTCACTATATCGCCCCGGCGAACGTGCTTGAGCAAGCTGCCGATGGTGGCCAACTGCGGGGAGATGGCGATATCGATTTCGCCGCCCTGCACCAGGTCAACGTAGGCCGGGTTGTTGATCAGGGCCATGACTTTACGGGCACCGAGACGTTTGGCCAGCATGGATGACATGACGTTGGCTTCATCGTCGTTGGTCAGGGCGCAGAAGATGTCCGTCTCTTCAATGTTCTCGCTGATCAGCAGCTCTTTGTCAGAGGCGTTGCCGCAGAACACCATGCCCCGGGTCAGCGTCTCAGACAGGAACTGGCACCGCTCCATATTGCGCTCGATGATCTTGATCTTGTACTGGTCTTCAATGGCCTGGGCCAGACGCAGGCCGATGTTACCGCCGCCGGCGATGATGATCCGTTTGTAGTCATCGTCCAGACGCTGCAATTCGCCCATGACCGCGCGGATATCGTCCCGGGCGGCAATAAAGAACACCTCATCGTCCACCTCAATAACCGTGTTGCCCTGGGGAATCACGGCATTGCCCCGGCGGAAAATGGCTGCAATGCGGGTGTCAACGTTGGGCATGTGCTCGCGGATATAGCGCAGTTCGTGGCCCACCAGGTTGCCGCCGTAGTAGGCTTTCATGGCCACCAGCTGCACCCGGCCGCCGGCAAAATCCAGTACCTGCAAAGCGCCGGGGCGCTCCAACAAACGTTGTATGTAGTTAGTGACCACTTGTTCCGGGCTGATCAGTACATCGATGGGCAGCGCGTTATTGGCGAACAGGTTGGCATTTTTCAGGTAGGACGCCTGGCGGATACGGGCAATTTTTGACGGGGTATGAAACAGGGTGTAAGCAATCTGGCAGGCCACCATATTGACTTCATCGCTGTTGGTCACTGCCACCAGCATGTCGGCTTCGTCGGCTTCGGCTTGTTTCAGCACGCCGGGAAAGGAGGCCTTGCCCTGGATCGTGCGGATATCGATTTTATCCTGCAACTCGCGTAGGCGCGTGGCGTCGGTATCGACCACGGTGATGTCATTTTCTTCGTTGGCAAGATTCTCTGCCAGAGTGCCACCGACCTGGCCGGCACCGAGAATGATAATTTTCATTTAGGAATCCGTTTTGATCATCAGGCTGTAGAAAAAACCATCGCCGCAGGTGGGCGGGCCACTGGCGTCGTCGGGGCTGTTGGCACTGGGGAAAAGCTGTTTACCAAAGCCGGTATCGTACCCCCACTGGCCATCCAGAGACACCAGCCGGGCGTCAGTGGTGGCGCTGACAAAGCGCTGGATTTGCAAATGGTTTTCTTCGGGCATGATCGAACAGGTAGCGTACAGCAAGGTACCACCGGTTTTCAGCAGTGGCCACACAGCGTGCAGTATTTTTTCCTGAAGCTGCGCCAGAGCTGCAATGTCATCGGGTTTGCGCAGCAGCTTGATATCGGGATGACGGCGGATAACCCCCGTGGCGGAGCAGGGGGCGTCCAGCAGAATGTGATCGTACTGCTGACCGCACCACCAGCCATCCGGTGCGCTGGCATCGCCGCAGAGCATATTGGCACTCAGACCCAGGCGTTGCAGATTGGCTGCTACTCTTTCCAGCCGCGTCGGGTCGTTGTCCAGAGCGTCAACGGTGATGCCCGGGTACAGCTCCAGCAAGTGGCAGGTTTTGCCGCCGGGCGCGCAGCAGGCATCAAGGATGTGATCACCGGCTTTGGCCGGCATCAGTGTTGCTGCCAGTTGCGCCGACTCATCCTGAACACTGGCCGCACCGGTCTGAAATCCGGGCAACTGATCCACCGGCTGGGGGCGGTTCAGGGTAATGGCTTGCGGTGCGATGGTCGACAGTTTAGCCGGCAAACACTGATCCAGCAGTTTTTTCAGGTATCTGCCCGGTTTGATCTGCTGTTCATTGACTCGCAGGGTCATGGGCGGCGGCTGGTTGTTGCCCGCCAGAATGGCCTGATAATCCTCCGGCCAGGCCCGTTTAACGGCGTTGATCAGCCATTTGGGGTGGGAGTAGTGGCAGACCGGGCTGTGTCTGGTCTGTTCATCCAGCTCATCGAACCGGCGTTCGGCATTTCGCAATACGCCGTTGACCAGCCCCCGTGCCCAGGCCTTGCCCATGGTGCGGGTGGCCTGCACAGTCTCACCAATAGCGGCGTGGGGCGGAATGCGGGTAAAAAACAGCTGGTACAGACCGACCAGAATCAGATTATGGATGTCCTGTTCTTTGTCTTTTAAGGGTTTTTCGGTCAGAAACTTCAGCCAGGCATCGAGTCGGTGGTAGTAGCGCAGGGTTCCGTAACACAGCTCAGCCAGTAGCGGCTGATCTTTTTTCGACAGTTTCTCCTGCAAGGCAGGCAGCACACTGGAGAGGGATTCGCCCTGGCTCACCCGGGTCACAGCCCGGGCGGCCAGCTGGCGTACAGAAGATTGTTTGGCCATAGGTTAACTGAATCGTTTTCCGGTGCTGAACATCGCTTTTTTGCTGTTCAACAACGCCTGAACAGTCATTGCACGGCTTCCTGCCAGTTGCAGTTGGGTGATCCGCAGTACGCCTTGCCCGCAGGCGATATCCAGGCCCTCCCGGTCGGCCTTGATCAGGGTTCCGGGGGCTGCCGTGGTGTCGGCGGTCAGGGCAGTGGCGGCCCAGACGCGAATACCGGTGTCATCCAGTGTGGTGGTGGCCACTGGCCAGGGATTGAAAGCCCGTACCTGACGCTCAAGGATGGCGGCCGGTTGCTGCCAGTCCAGTGAGGCCTCTTCTTTGGTGATCTTGTGGGCGTAGTTGGCCAGGGCGTCATCTTGTTTTTCTGGTTCAGTGCTGCCACTGGCGATGTCGTCAAGAGAGTAAGTGAGCGCTTGCTTACCGGCAGTGATCAGCCGGTCGTGCAGGTCGCCGGCGGTATCGGTGGGGTGAATGGCACAGAAGGCTTTGCGCAGCATATCGCCCGTATCGAGACCTGCGTCCATTTGCATAATGGTCACGCCCGATTCACTGTCGCCGGCTTCAATGGCGCGCTGGATAGGCGCGGCACCGCGCCAGCGCGGTAAAATGGAACCGTGTACGTTGATGCAGCCGTGTTTAGGGGCATCAAGAACGACCTGGGGCAGGATCAGCCCATAAGCCACGACGACCATTAAATCTGCATTCAGGGCAGCCAGTTCCTGTTGTGCCTCTGGACAGCGCAGCGATTTGGGCTGGAAAACGGGAATATTGTGCTCAAGAGCCAGGGCTTTAACCGGAGATGACATTATTTTCTGGCCACGCCCAGCCGGGCGGTCTGGCTGGGTGTAAACGGCAATAACCTGATGGTGGCTGGCCAGTATGGCCTCAAGGTGGGCACTGGCAAATTCCGGGGTTCCGGCAAAGATGATGCGAAGGCTGTTCATGGGAGGCTCTGCGTTGAGTACGTCTCATTGGGAGTGGGCGATGGTGTGGTTCAGCGCTTTTTCTTGCCCAGCTTTTTCTTGATGCGGTCCAGCTTAAGGCGGGAGAGGCTGTCGATAAACAGTTTGCCTTCCAGGTGATCCAGCTCGTGCTGGACGCAGACCGCAGCCAGACCTTCGCACTCTTTGGTGTACTCTTTGCCATCGCGGTCCAGCGCAGTCAGCCTGACACGGGCGTAGCGATCCAGTAACTCGTAGAAGCCCGGTACAGACAGACAACCCTCTTGCAGGTCGGACTTTTCCTCCCCGATGGGTTCGTAGCTCGGGTTAATCAGAACTTCCGGTTGATTGCCTTCTTCTGACAGGTCCATGACCACGATGCGCTGATGAACGTCCACCTGGGTAGCCGCCAGGCCGACACCGTTGGCCTCGTACATGGTCTCCAGCATATCGTTGACCAGTTGGCGGATCTCGTTGTTCACCTCCACCACCGGCTTGGCAACCGTACGCAGTCTCGGGTCGGGGTATTCAAGTATTTCCAGTAGTGCCATCAGTGATCTCAGTTTGACGCAATCAGCGATTATGAATTCGCCTGCCAGTATATCGGGAAATGTTGCCGGCACCTAGCGGCGATTCACTCTCTCTGCTCTCGCCCGTTGTGCCACCAGGTGTTGATGATCATAGGGTAGTCGGTGACCGTCCCGGGGCGCTGGATATGGCTGCGGTATGCGGCTCTGACATGGCCAAAGTACCAAAGCGGTATGCCGTAGTGGTGCCACAGCAGAACCCGGTCGAGGCTGTGGATAATGGTCTCCAGTTGCTGTTGGGTCTGGGCGTTGGGAATTTTTTCCAGCAGGGCATCAACGGTGGGGTTGCTGATGCCGGCCAGATTCTGGGTATCGGGGAGATTGGCGTTGCTGGAGTGAAAGTAGCGGAACAGTTCGCTGCCTAAAGAGAGGCCGAGGGGGTAGACGTTGGCAATGGCATCAAAATCCAGCTTGCGCACCCGCTGGAAATAGTTGCTGCTGTCGATTACCCGGTATTTCAGGTCGATGCCAATGCTGGCCAGGTTCTTCCTGAATGGCAGAATCATCCGGTCACCCCGGTGGCTGTAGGTGATCAGTTCGAAGGTGAGCGGTTCCTGCCGGTGGTTGACCAGTTTATTCCCGCGCAGCGTCCATCCGGCCTCTTTCAACAGAGTCAGGGCCCGTTGCTGTTGTGCCCGGATCGTACCATCGCCCCGGGTTACCGGCAGGGTGAACGGCTGGTTAAACAACCCTTCAGGGAGTTGCTGGCGAAATGGGGCCAGCAACTGTTGTTCTTCCGCTGTGGGGATGCCGGAGGCGGCGTAGAGTGAGTTGGGAAAATAACTGTTGGCACGGGTATAGGTGCTTTCAAACAGGGTGCGATTACTCCATTCAAAATCAAACAGATGACCGATGGCTTCGCGGACGCGAATGTCGTTAAAAGGGGGGCGGCGGGTATTAAACACCATCATCGGGCTGCCAATGATCATCTTGGTGGGAATCTCCACCTTCCGGACATTGCCGGAGGCAACATCGGGAAAGTTGTAGGCCCTGGCCCAGTTCTTGGCCGATGATTCAAAAAAAACGTTCAGGTCGCCGGCCTTAAAGGCTTCAAAGGCGATGGTTGGGTCTTGGTAAACGTAGGCGGTGATCTGGTCAAAATTGTATTTGCCCCGATTGATGGGCAGGTCTTTGCCCCAGTAATCCTTAACTCGGGTAAACGTGACTGATGAACCGCCCTTGACCTTGGTGATCCGGTAAGGGCCGCTGCCCAGCGGTGGGGTCAGGCGGGATTTTTCATTGTGCTCTTGCCAGTAGTGGGCCGGCAAGATCGGCAGCTCTGCGGCGCTGAACAGCTGGTCACGGCTGCCGGGCGTGTGGAAATAGAAACAGACGCGGTGTTTGTCCAGCACTTTCACCCGCTCAATGGGCTTAAGCTGAATCTGGTATTTCACCGGGCCTTCTTTGAGGTGATGGTAGGAGAACGCCACATCCTCGGCGGTGATGGCATGGCCATCATGGAAGCGGGCGTTGGGGCGCAGGTTAAAGATAATCCAACGGTTATCTGGTGGGTACTCGGCGGATTGCGCGATCAGCCCGTAGGCCACTTTGGCTTCGTCCGCGGCGGGGCTGTAGGAGCCACTGCCTACCATCAACGGTTCGTTGAGCGAGAGAAACCCCAGATTGTAAAAACGAAAGGGGGACATTTGCGACAGGTGAGTGCCGTTTTTGGCGTAAGGGTTGAGGGTGTCGAAAATGCCAATGGCCGCCATTTTCAGTGTGCCACCTTTGGGGGCATCGGGGTTGACGTAGTCAAGGTGGATGAAGTCTTCCGGGTATTTCAGGTGATCAAACCGTGACAGCCCGTGGGTCGTTTGTGTAGCAGGTACACCGTCGTCGGCCGCTGGCGGGTGCAGTGCCGTGAGCAACATAGCCGTTATGAAGGTGATGCGTTGCAGTTTCAAAACGGCTCCCTGACGGCCGGAATCTGTTCATACTAGTACATAGTGCTTGTCTGAAAACCCACCAATGATCCAACTCGCTCGCCGGCAAAAGGGACTTTTTGCGCATATTCTGACGTGCACATTTCCCATTTTTGTGCTGTTGGTTGGTTTTTGATCGATTTGAGTACAATTGTCATTTTTTGGGTGTAAAAAATCCTCACCGAAAGGTGAAGAGCGTGAGATTGAAGCGATTCGACTTGCTTCTGTTTTCAGGCGGCCTTCTCTTCGTGGGAATTTCCAGACCCTTCATCTTGTTCCGAAATAAGTGATCACAAACGGGATGTTACTGATGAGGTCGCCATAGTTGGGACCAGCCGCTGGTTTGACTCGCAACCACAGGTCTGGCCCGATTGACGTATAGAACTTCACTTCAACACCCTGTTTGCGCTGATCGGCAAGGGCGGTAGGCAGTTTTACCGAGACCTGGAAAATGGTTACGTTGGAGTTTAGCCCAGTTAGTGGGTCTGTTAATTGGGCGACTCCCCCCCCGTCTACCTGGATCGCTTGCGAAACAAACTTAGGTACCATTTTGTGCATGACGATATCCTGCGCGGTGAATTTGAGATCAACTTTTGTTCTCAACTCCTTGTCGAAGGCTCTCATTTGCTTGATGAATCTCGGATTTACGATCACATAGGTATCGTCTTGACATTTTATACTGCCCACAAGCGGGTGGGGGGTGTCGTTAATGGTTGGAACAATATCTGTCTGGAATGTTGATCGGTTGTCAGTAGGAAACGCAGGTTTCGCGTTCTGTGAGAAGAGATTGAGGTTCTGTGGGAAAATGGTGCCTGAAAGCGGATTGAATGGAGGAATAAAGTTTTGGTAAGAGCCAGCACCAGTTCTTGAGTGCCCTGAGTGAGTGGAGTCAGGATAAGGGTCATAAAACTGCATAAGACAACATTCGTCGTTTAATTTGATTTCCAGCACTACTCCCCCCCAGCCCCCCGGGCTGTTAGCTGATGCGAAGCTGGCAGCCTTAAAGTATGACGGTGAGACGTAAAGCCCACGCCCGTAAACGGCCGCATTGCGGTTGACGACGTGTATGTCGAAACAGGGCTCACCGAATTTCAGCCGTTTGACTTTGTCAAGCTCATGGTCTGACCCACCTCTGTATAAAGGGCAGGAAACTTTTTGCAGCTTGCCCGGATTCAGCATCTTTTGCAAAGACAGTTCCTGAATTTTGACTTCAAGTCGTATGGTGTAAATGAATTCCACCAGTGAGCTGTCAAAATTTTCCATAACCTCAATTGATTCTCTCTGAAAGCGACGAGTGATTTCGTATTTCCAGCTATCGAGTATCATATGCACAAAGTCCTTAAGGGCACTTGTTGATAGTTGGGCCATATCTGCCGGATATCTGGAACTTTCTTTACGGTGGAAAAACTGGTAATCATTGCAAATTCTGTCCGACAATACCTCACAAGTGGTTGGCTTCAGGGATTTATTAAAAGCGCTGGCGATACAATCTATGATGATTTTTTTTCGCTGTTCTGCATCCGGGCGAGCTGGATTAGCGGTCGGAGAAGTTTGCACCGCCCGGTCACGGATAAATTTGAAATACTGATAAACCTGATGGGCTGCATCATCGGGTTTGCTGGTGGTCAGTTCAGCAAGTTTACCCTCAAGCAAGGTTACCACCTGCCCATTGGGAGTGGTAAAAGTCTGTTTATCATCATTCAAGGAGTAGCAGTTTTGGCCACTGGCTGAGGTCAGATCGTGAGCAATTGTGTTAAGTACATGCATTGCTTCATCCTGTTAACTGGCGAAGCGTCGTCGGCAGATGCTGGATAAATATTCTTGTCTTGCTTATATCTCATTAGACAACAAAATGTCAGGAACGTTGCGGGGCAGGATCGTTGCATGGTGTTTTATCCTCGACTTTAGACTTTGCATGGCACGAAAGCCTGATCAAGTTTCGATAAAATAACAAGCCGATATCAGCGAACAATTTTTTCAGGTTCGCTTTTATTGCCAGCTTTTCTCTAAAATTTATGCAGCCTCTGCTTTATCTGGCTTCAACTGGTCGGACAGTTCATTGAAATTGAACTCATATTTTTGATGATATTTATCTCAGCCCTTGCGAATGGGGAACCCTGGAATGAAGCTTTCGTTTTTTTTCAATAGCTAATTCTCGGACAGCCTCCTGGCCAAACCTGATTGATGCAGGCAAACCAGAGCGGTCAGGCTGGCCACGACTGAAACTTGAGAATTGACCAGCAGCGCCGAGAACTAGGAAGAGTACCGACGGGTCCTACCGGAGGTGGCTGACGGGCTGTTGCAACAGCGCAAAAGAGCAAAAAACTAAAGACAAGGAATCGGGACCACAATGAGACGCTTTGTTCTGGCAGGAATCCTGCTGTGCATGTCCACCCTCGGTCAGGCTGACCCGATAAAGGCGGACTCTCCTGGTGAATACATGGTGCAAAAAGGCGATACCCTTTGGGATATCTCTACCACCTTTTTACACAGCCCATGGCTGTGGCCACAGATATGGCACGCCAACCCGCAAATTAACAATCCCCACCTGATTTACCCCGGCGATATGATCAGCCTGGTGTACATCAATGGTCAGCCGAGGCTGATGGTTTCTGAGCGTGGCAACACGGGGCGCACCATCAAATTAAGTCCGCAGGTTCGGGTTATGCCCAGTGAGTCAGCCATTCCGGCCATTCCCCTGAGCGCCATAGAGAGTCATCTGTACGGCGGCTATGTTTTCGCCAGCAAGGAGCAGCTGGCCTACGCGCCGTACGTGTTTGCCGCCCGCAATGGCAAGCTGATCTCTGCGGTTGGAGATAAAGTCTATGCACGGGGCAGTTTTGCCGAGGATAACTTCCGTTTCAATGTGGTGCGCGGTGCCGAGCGAGTAATTGATCCGCAGACCGGTGAACTGCTTGGTCTGATGGCCAGGAATGTGGGTGCTGTTAATGTCAGTCGGATTGAGGGCGATACCGCATCGCTGGTGGTTCAGGAGAGCAAGATGGAGCTCAAGCCGGGCGACCGGCTGGTACGTGAGCGTGCCAGTGGCCTGGTGACGACCTTTTTCCCCCGGGCACCAGAAGCGCCGGTGGAGGGCGTGATTACTGAAAACCTGAGCAACTCCAAAAAAATCGCCAAGTTTGATACTGTGGTCATCAACCGTGGCAAGCGTGAGAGTTTGAAGCAAGGCGATATTCTTGGGGTTTATCGCCAGAGTGAAGTTGCTCCTGACGCGCTGACTGGCGAGCTTGTGGTCCTGCCCATGGAAAGAATCGGGTTGGTGATGGTGTATCGATCTTTCGCCAAAATGAGCTATGGTATTGTGCTATCAGCGCGGGAAGATATTGAAGTTGGCTATATCCTGCGAAACCCGCAGCCTATGTGACGATTAAGTCTGGGTCGGGTTTCTCTGCTGACGCTGCCAAAAATCAGAATAAGCCGCGCTACTGCGCAAAGAGAGCCCGATGATACACACCGATACAAGCCAGACGGACTGGCTGCAACTGGTTCCCTGGCTGACGCTGTCCCTCGTTCCTGGTCTGGGACCAATCAAATCCAGTCAGCTGCTCGAAAAATTCCAACACCCTGACCGGCTGTTTTCGGCCTCTCACCGTGATCTGAAAAAAAACCTCCCGGAGAAATTGGCTGATCTTCTCGCTGGTACGCCTGATGATCCCGACATACAACAGCAGCTGCAACGAACCCGTGCCTGGCTGCAGGCCAGCACTGCCCACCGTATTCTGACACCGGATTCGCCGTTTTATCCCAAGGGCTTGAAAGAACTGCCCGATGCTCCGGTGGTGCTCTATGTGATCGGTAATCACCACTTGCTCAATGAGCCGCAACTGGGGGTTGTTGGCAGTCGCCGACCCACCCCGAACGGGCGTCGGGTTGCCCGGGAGTTCTCTGAGCATCTGTCGCGCAGTGGCCTGGTGATTACCAGCGGTATGGCCCTGGGCATCGATGCCGCCGCGCATCAGGGGGCGCTGGGCTGTTACGGTGGCACCGTTGCTGTACTGGGCACCGGGGTGGACCAGGTCTACCCGGCCCGGCATCAGGATATTTATCAGCTGATTGCCAGTCAGGGCGCCTTGGTCAGTGAGTTCCCGCTGGGTACTAAGCCGTTTGCTGGCAACTTTCCACGCCGGAACCGGATTTTATCCGGCCTGTCCCTCGGTGTGTTGGTGGTTGAGGCGGCGCTGGAAAGTGGCTCACTGATCTCTGCCAGGCTGGCTGCTGAGCAGGGACGTGAGGTGTTTGCCATTCCCGGCTCGGTGCTGAACCCGTTGAGCCGGGGCTGTCACAAACTGATCCGTGAAGGCGCAGTACTGGTGGAGAGCCCGGACGATGTGCTGATCGAACTGGCCCCCCAGCTGCATTCGGTTATGAATGGCGTAATGAATGGGTTGTCATCCACTGCGCCTGCCCGCAAAGAGACCGATCCGCTGCGTCTGAAAGTGATTGAAGCCATGGGGTTTGAGGTGGTTGATGTGGATCAGATCAGTGCGCTGTCGGGCATCCCTTACACTGAGCTGTCAGTAGTGCTGACCGAGATGGAGCTTGACGGGTTGATTGAGTCCATTCCGGGTGGTTTTATTCGCTTGGGTTGAAGCGGCTTTGTGGTTGTTGCGGGTGAATTTCTCTTGCTAGACTGACCCTCCGCACTGAGTGCTTTTCGGCCGTGGCCGGGCGTCTGATTCGTGTTGAGAAATAGTTGAATGATTGATGTTAGTGAAGCTGCCGCAGTGGTTAACAATGGCGGCGTTATTGCTTACCCGACAGAAGCAGTCTGGGGGCTTGGCTGTGATCCCTGGAACCCGGAGGCAGTGCACCGGATTCTGGCACTGAAGCAGCGACCGGTGGACAAAGGGGTTATTTTGATTGGTGCCACACCGGCACAGTTTGCGCCGCTGCTGGCGCCTCTTTCACCAGAACAGAAAGCCCTGCTTGATGCTTCCTGGCCAGGACCGCACACCTGGCTGATACCGGACCCGGAGGGTTGGGTACCGGACTGGGTCAGAGGGCAGTTTGACACCGTGGCCGTGCGTGTTAGCGCTCATCCGGTGGTGGCTGCCTTGTGTCAGGCAGCGGGTCATCCCATTGTTTCTACCTCGGCGAATTTGGCTGGTCAGGCGCCATTGTTGACCGCTGAGGCCGTTCAGGCGCAGTTTGGTACTATGCTTGACGTCGTTGTCCAAGGTGCCACAGGGGGGCAGAAAACGCCCTCCAAAATTCAGGATTTGCGTTCAGGTAAGTTGGTACGTCAGGGGGCATAGGATGTCTGAACTGCCGGTTGATCTTATTGAGCAATACTTGTTGGCGTTGCAAAATCGCATTTGTGCCGCGATTGAAGCGGAGGAGTCGTCCGGCACCTTTCAGGAAGATCAATGGGATTACCTTGACGGCGACCAAAGAAGTGGTGGTGGCAAAGCCCGAGTGCTTGAGGGGGGCGAGGTTTTTGAAAAAGCCGGCGTGAATTTTTCCTGCGTTGTCGGCAGTCGGCTGCCGGCCAGCGCCACCGCCCATCGACCGCAGTTGGCTGGCCGGCGTTTTCAGGCCATGGGGGTGTCTCTGGTGATGCACCCGAATAATCCGTTTGTACCAACATCCCACGCTAATGTTCGATTGTTAATTGCTCATAAGGATGGCGAAGCGCCGATTTGGTGGTTCGGCGGGGGCTACGATTTGAGTCCCTGTTACGGCTTTACAGAAGACTGTAAACACTGGCACCAGACGGCCAAGAGTGCCTGTGCACCTTTTGGCGATGACGTTTATCCCCGCTATAAACGGTGGTGCGATGATTATTTCTTTCTTAAACACCGCAGTGAACCAAGAGGGATTGGCGGCCTGTTTTTCGATGACCTGAACCAGTGGCCATTCGAGCGCTGCTTTTCCTTTGTGCGAGCTGTGGGCGACAGCTACCTTATGGCATACCTGCCCATTGTGCAGCGCCGTAAAACCCTGTCATATACTGCTCATCACAAGCGGTTTCAGCACTACCGCCGCGGTCGTTATGTGGAGTTCAATCTGGTGTATGATCGGGGCACACTGTTTGGTTTGCAATCCGGTGGGCGAACCGAGTCTATCCTGATGTCATTGCCCCCACAGGTGCGTTGGGACTATAACTGGAAGCCGGAGCCCGGAACGGATGAGGCCCGTCTGTACGATGAGTTTTTACCACCGAGAGACTGGTTGTCTTAACTGAGAGTTCGTGGAGGAGTTGAGTTATGGCTGGACCCGTTGACAGCTACGCCGTCATGGGCAACCCGGTTGCCCATAGCAAATCCCCGCTGATCCATACACTGTTTGCCAATGGCACTGACCAGAACCTGCGTTACACGGCCATTTTGGTCGACATTGACGGGTTTCAGGAAGCAGTGGATGAGTTCTTTGCCAACGGTGATCTCGGTTTAAGTATCACTGTCCCGTTTAAAGAAGAGGCGTGGCAACTGGCTCAGAGACTCACGCCACGGGCGGAAAAAGCCGGTGCCGTCAACACGCTGTGGCAGGATGAGCAAGGCCTGTTGCTGGGCGATAATACCGACGGGGCGGGCCTGATTGCCGACCTCAAAACCAATAACGGCATTACCATCAAAGGGGCGCGGGTGCTGATTCTTGGTGCTGGTGGTGCGGTGCGGGGTGTGCTTGACCCGGTACTTAACGAACAACCGGCCGAGGTTGTGATTGCCAACCGAACACTGGCCAGGGCCGATGCCCTGGTATCGCTGTTCAGCAAAGAGCCAGTTTCCTCCAGCGATTATGAGCATCTGGCAGGACGTTTTGATCTGGTGATCAACGGCACTGCGGCGAGTTTGCAAGGGGAGATACCCCCACTGCCGGAACATACGATTGACCGCAACACGTGCTGCTACGACATGATGTACGGCCCGGGCGAAACCGTGTTTAACCGCTGGTGCCGTGAGCACGGTGCAGGAAAAACCATGGATGGGCTGGGCATGCTGGTGGAGCAGGCGGCAGAGCAGTTCACCCTCTGGCGGGGGGTGCGCCCTGATAGTGCCAAAGTACTCGATTTATTGCGTAATGAAATGGTCTGACGGCGAAATAACGGGAAAGATTATGGATAAGGCAATACCCACCACAGTGATTGCAGAAGATCTGTTACCGGGCGACCTGCTCTTTCAGCTACGGGCAGGCGGTGAAGAGGAGTGGGCCATCAGCCGCCTGTTCCCCGGTCGGGACGGTATGGCAATTAATCATGTGGCAATATACGACGGTGATGGAGTAGTGATCGAGGCGGTCACGCCCGGGGTAAAGGAAACGGCTATCGAAGCGTTTATTCGCAGCTCGGTTCTGGACAATTATGGCCGGCCTTGTGTGCTGGTCTGCCGCCTAAAGTCCGCCTATTCATCCCTGATTCCCGCTGCTCTGGAATTTGCCGGGCAACAGCTGCACACCTCTTACAACTCACACTTTGTGCCATCGCACAGTGAGCCGTTAAAAAGTTGGTATTGCAGTGAGCTGATTGTGCACGCATTTCGTCATGCCAACGACGGCTGCTTTCTCTTTGAGCAGACTCCAATGAGCTTTCGTGATATGGAGACTGGGGAGCTGCTGCCGTTTTGGGTAAATTACTATGAAGAGTCTGGCGACGTTATGCCACAAGGACTGCCCGGCTCCCATCCGGCCTTGTTATCCAGTTCCGAACGGCTGTTTTGTGTCAATGTGATGGGCGCACTGCCTGCCAGAATTGGTCAGCAAGTTTATGGCTTGGAGACAGTGGTCTGAACCCCGTGATTTGTCAGCAAAGGGGCGGTGTGCTCAAAGCGCACCGTGCCATTTTGCTTAAGCAATCGCATTGACAGCACTTTTGCAATACACTGACTCACCCAGTCAGTGACACTCTTTTCAGCCGACTCTGGCTGACCTTCCGGATAACCTGTTAATGAATGCTGCTCAATCACTTACCGACTCCCCCCTGGCATCGACCCTGCGCGATGATATAACGCTTGGGGCCAAATCCCTTGATCTTGATTTGTCGCAGATGCAGGTGGATTTGCTGACTCGCTACGTTCTGCTGCTGAATAAATGGAACAAGGCCTACAATCTTACGGCAATTCGCGACCCCCGGGAGATGGTGTTCAGACATATTGTTGATAGTTTGAGCATCGTGCCGCACGTTGTTGGTGACAACATACTGGATGTTGGCTCAGGCCCCGGGCTGCCCGGTATTGTTCTGGCAATCATGAATCCGGCCGGCAAATTTACGACACTGGACAGTAATGGCAAGAAAACCCGTTTTATGCTGCAAGCCAAGCTCGACTTGCAACTGAACAACCTGGAAGTGGTCAATGCCCGCGTGGAGGCATTTACGGCACCACAGCCGTTTGATGTCATTACGTCACGGGCATTTACATCACTGGTCAACATGGTTGAAGGCACGAAACATTTATTATCACCCTCAGGTGTTTATCTGGCCATGAAAGGGCTATATCCTGATGAGGAATTAAAAGAGCTGATGGATCGTCAGGAGATAGAGCTGGTCGGCTGCGAGCCTTTGCATGTGCCGGGAACCGACGGCGATCGTCATCTGGTTATTTTGCGTAACAGGCATTAATGGTATTGAACAGTTGTGGCTAATATTCTTGCAGTAACCAATCAGAAGGGCGGAGTTGGTAAAACCACTTCCTGCGTTAACCTGGCGGCTTCTCTGGCAGCAAGCAAACAACGCGTGTTGCTTATTGATGTTGACCCTCAGGGCAACGCCACCATGGGCAGCGGCATTGACAAACATGCCCAGCAGTGGACTGCGTACCACGTACTGACCGGACGATGTGATATCCAACAGGCGATGCTGCCATCTCTTGATGGTGGTTATGACGTTCTCGGGGCGAATGCCGATCTGACCGCAGCCGAAGTCGAGCTGATGACCATGGAACGCAAGGATTTCAGGCTCAAGGATGCCCTGGCTACCGTGGCCGGTCAGTACGATTTCGTCATGATTGACTGTCCGCCATCGCTGAACATGCTCACCATTAATGCCATGGTGGCAGCCCGTGGCGTGATCATCCCCATGCAGTGCGAATACTATGCATTGGAAGGATTGACTGCACTGATGGAAACCATCGCCGGCCTGCGTGAGACCATCAACCCAGATCTGCATATCGAAGGTCTGCTGCGCACCATGTACGACCCAAGAATGACGCTGACCACCGAAGTATCAAGACAGCTCATCAATCATTTTGGTGACCAGGTCTATCGAACCGTTATTCCCCGTAACGTTCGACTGGCAGAAGCACCCAGCCATGGCAAGCCGGTGCTGGCCTACGATCGCAACTCCCGTGGTGCTGTCGCCTATCTGGCGTTGGCCGGAGAGCTGATCCGCAGGCACGATAGCAAAAGCACCCAGCACAAGGTGGCAAGAAAAACAGGAACAGTATAACCATGGTGAAACAACGTCTCGGTACCAACTTAAATGCCCTGCTCGGCAGCGCCAGGTTGCCAGCGTCCCTGTCCAACGATTTGTCCGAGCCGTCGGTGCCTGGTGAGAAGGTCGATGGCACAATGAAAGCCTTGCCGGTGGAATTTCTGGTACGTGGCAAGTACCAGCCGCGTCGGGACATGCATACCGAGGCATTGGAAGAACTGGCCCTGAGCATCAAAGAGCAGGGCATTATGCAGCCCATCGTGGTGCGCCCGGCCGGGCAGAACCGTTACGAAATCATTGCCGGTGAGCGTCGCTGGCGTGCCGCCCAGATAGCCGGTCTGGCTGAAGTGCCGGTGGTGATCCGTGACGTTCCCGATGAATCAGCCATCGCCATGTCGCTGATTGAGAATATCCAGCGGGAAGATCTGAACCCTATCGAAGAAGCCATCGCTCTGGCCAGACTGCAAAAAGAGTTTGAACTGACTCAGCAAGAAGTCGCTCAGGCGGTTGGCAAGTCCAGAGCTGCCGTTGCCAATATATTACGACTAATGTCGTTGAACTCCGAAGTTAAGAAAATGCTGGAGTACGGCGATCTGGAAATGGGTCATGCCCGCGCCCTGCTGCCATTGAGCGAAACCGATCAGCTGGACGTGGCGCGTATGGTTACAGGAAAAGGGTTATCCGTTCGCCAGACCGAATCATTAGTGCGCCGGATTCAGCAGCAGAAAAAAGACGATGGCAAAACAACCAAACGACTGGACCCTAATATAAAGCAGCTTGAAGATGAACTGTCTGAAAGGGTTGGTGCGCGGGTGGTTATTCAGTGCAACGCAAAAGGAAAGGGGAAACTGGTAATTTCCTACAACACGCTTGATGAGCTTGATGGTGTGCTTGAACACATCACCTGAAGACTTTACCGGTTCTCGATATGCTCTCTCTGGTGCTTTCAGAGAGAGCCTTGCCTCTGCTATATATACGACTACGACTGAGTTTATCCATTGGGATTTTTGTATGAGAAGTTAGCCAGCGAAGTAATAAATGGAAAATAACTGGTTGACAAAAAAAATCCCGACGGTAATATGCGCCACCACTGACACGGCAACGCGCTTAACGAAGTGCACAGTGTTGGTGGGTTGATGAGCTTTTTTTTCTACTGAAAAACGAATGCTTGACAACGAAAGTCGCTACGGTAATATGAGCGGCCTTGCTTCCGGTGGTCAGCTAGCAGTTGCTAGTGATCAGTGGTGAGAAGCAAATGTTCTTTAACAAGATATCAGACAATTCGTGTGGGCGCTTGTGCGATTGCATCGGTTAACCAGCC
>Ga0126343_10000262_pt1 | contig 18501 bp, 4 predicted proteins | sample Cyp2metagenome_FD_92531 | JGI IMG/M metagenome (GOLD analysis project Ga0126343, IMG submission 92531) | Coral microbial communities from Lord Howe Island, Old Settlement Bay, Australia - Cyphastrea 2 metagenome | ecosystem: Host-associated > Invertebrates > Cnidaria > Coral ...
CACCACATTTTACCGGTGTTTTCTCTTCGTTGCTACTTTTACTGAGATATCCATAGTTATATTCTTAGGTTGGGTCTCATCTAGAGTTATTGTCTCTTGAGGATTAATCTAAATCATGCTGTTAATAGGTACACTTGAACACTATCCGATATACATTTCCTGACATTTTGTTACCAGCTTTCTATAATCCGGTTATGTGAAAGTCAGTTACAGATTTATTAAATTTCATTGAACATGGGTTGGGGATGAAGTGCTCCCATACAGGTCACCCTTTGCCCCATAGACTCACTTATTTCTTCTATTTCTGGGGTACCGGGCCCCAGCGCAGCTTTATAACATTGTTACCATAGCAACTAGGTGAAAATCTTTTAGGATAAGCACCTCTTTCATTGGGGATCTTGACCCCTTGGAGAGGATTGGGGGATTATGACCCCTCTCTGGAGAGGATTGACTTCTCCTTCCGCTAACTAGGATAGGATACAAGGACCTCTCTAGCGGGGATTACGACCCCCGGAGAGGGTTGGGGGAGTATGGCCCCCTCTCTGGAAAGGATTGACCTCTCCCTCAGCCTTAGCACCCTTTCTTGGATAGTTACTTTGTAGACTTTGTAGACTTGACCTGTGCGATCGAGTATTTTTTCTGGAACACTTTTCCCCCCAACCCCTTATCCCACAAACTTCTCACTGTGTAATTTTTGCTGTTCTTGGGTTGGGAGCATTAATAAATATTTAAAGCTAAAATTGAGGGTGTTTTTTAGCGGGTAATACTGTTGCTATGGTAACATATAGTGTGATAAAAATGATAACAACGTGTTTACCAATGATTCGGCAGTTTTTTGATACCATGATTATAGCATAAATTTATAACGAGTGGTAATAATGACACATCATAATCTACGTCTTGGAAAGTGCTGAAAACTACTTTGAGCCACCTTAAACAAATTGATCCTGGTTTCTTTTTATGGTTCTCTATGGATTTCAAGCTTTAAATTAGAATCCTGATTAAGAGAAGGCAAGAGGCCGGGAACTTCTCCAACGATCCAGGACTCTTAAACATTTTTTAGATATTTTTTTTCTAGTCACGAGAAACTCAGAAACGCTTTAGTACGAGAGCATTTTCCCCGGCGGAGGTGTTAATATCGGCTCAGCTAGACCAATGCTTGGCGAGTGGATTTTTGAAATCTTAGTAATCATGACTGAAGGTTATCTTATTTGTCATGATGTAATAATAGCTTCATCTGTAGCCCAAACTTAAGGTTCGTATCTGTGTACGTGGGTTCGTATTGTGCTTCCCTTAGAGGAAAAAGAAAATAGCTCAGACTTCCTGACCTTATCAGCTGACCTCATTAACCGGCACGTCGTACATTTGAAGGTGTCTTGAAATTTCTTGGTAAAGAGCAAGTTTCTGCTCACATTCGTATGCTCTTAGACTAGTGCAGGTCCTTCTAGCTCAGTACACCAATAAATCAAACAATTATACTATCATTGTTCCATGAGGCTAAGCCTGGGGAACTGGGAAAACCGTTGAAACTGTGCTCTTTTCCTTGGAAACCTTGTACAGTAAAATCAACACCCATTAAAATCAAGAGCATTTAATTGGCTTATCTTCTTGATGTCAGGGCATCCTGCTTCGTACGTCCCGCTCGCCAGAACAGATTAAAATTTCTTTTGCGTACTGAATATTCATTATCTCGTCGAATATAATTCGTCGTTCGCCTTTTTTCACCCGTCAGAATTTGAAAATTGATGATTCGGTCAGATGTAACTAAATAGGAACTTGAAAAAATAAAAAAAACAACAACACATAAACAAGGTAAGGTGACATAATAAAAGCTGATTCACTGCGTATCGTAATTTACACACGACTTGGTTTAAAGTGCAGACTTTAAATATACATGAAAAGAGAAAATGGCTAAAAACACGAAGACTCAGTTAAAACAAACACTCTTAAATACCCCGTTCACACCAACGTGTCAAACATGTTTAAAAATGGTTTAACAAAACAAAGTTAAAAATTAGCTGCTAATATCGTGCGCACATTACAACTTAACACAGTAAAAACCTTTTTGATTAAGCTATGTTAGCAAGGTGGTTTGAAATTTCTCTTCTCAAAATGACTGTAAAACGTAATAGCCAAACTAGATGAAACTAAACTTGGTTTAATTAACCTAGTTTAGTTGGTGTGAATGGGTATTAGGCTACAAAAAACAGTGCATTGCCCTCACTGTTCAGACTTTTCAGGAGCTTAACTTCACGGTAGAAAAAATTAAAGGTAGTGCCGGATCCAGAGGACGTCTGTGCTCTCAGAGATTGTTCAGTAACAAGTAAGGATATTTGCATTTTTTCTCAGAACCGCCTGTGAAACATCTTAAATGTGGATCGAGTCAGACTCTTAATACAGTGTTTTGGCGTAATCATACGGCAGACTGGAGACTGCCGGCTCAAGGATAATAGACCCTTTGCACGATCCGGTCACATGGCACGGAATAAATTACACTGGGACGCAAATTACGCTCTGGGACTTTCAAAACAAAGGGAAGTCGGGCTGGACTGGTACGAGTTCTTTTGTTTTGGAAATCCCACTGCGTAACTTGCGTCCCAGTGTAATTTATTCCGTACCATGTGACCGGATCGTGCAAAGGGCCTATTCACTTCGATGCCTCACACCTCTTAAAACTCAGAAATAGTAAAATATGCGAGCTGTTTACCTGGTTAATGTGAAGGTAAAGCTAAGTTTCGGCCGGGAAGAAATAGAATGGCAAGATATTCTGATCAAAACCAGTAAGCCTTGCTTGACTGAGAAGCTTTCTAAGAAGCGATGTAATCCCTGGATAGGTCAGAGCAAGAAAGAGGAAGATGATGCTTTCCCTCATAGGTCTATAAACCGCACTGGTCAATATGCCGACGATCTTGATTGGTTGTTTTTTGACATTTTCAGCTACTGTGGTAAAAAGATATGCTTAGAAGCTACAAAAAGGCATATATCGATCCACGTAAAACTCACCATGACTAGACATGATTATGACTAGTACAACGGAGGTTAAATCGTCATCTTTTAGGCTCAGGCAAAGCAACAGTGTGTTAACTGGTACTAAGCCACAAATTGGACCACAAGCTAATCAAAGTTTACCAACAGTTAAGACGGACTCCGCTCAATGTTCGAGCAATAAGTGCAAAAATTATTTGCCAAAAATCTACTCACAACTGACGCATTAACTTTTTGAATACTATTTGAAACTTCTCACTGTAGTTCATTTCTCCAGGTGACCCCGCGATGAAAATCCCAAGCATTCTCGAGAAATTCAATGTCCAACCTCAGTTCAGTGGAAGAATGCTTCATGCCTGTATTTCCAACTAACGCGAAACGTCCGTTTTAAGTGAAATATATGTAACTTCAAGTTCAATTTTCTCTCGCGGGGTCAGCTTTAGGGCTTAAATCTTAATAGGATCTTCTTACCTTTATTCAAAATATTACCATGCTATGAGGGTTTTTTGTAAACTTAATTTTTCCCATTATTGCTCGAATATTGTGCGGAAATCATCTTAAATATTTAACCACATTTTAAAAACAATAATGAAAAAGTAACGCTTTCTTGGCGACGATTAGCCGAATGAAACGGAATATCATTTCTAACTACACTGTTTTTTGTTTGATGGTTCCAAGTAAAGAACTGTATAGAAAATTCATATGCCAACATAAAGAGTTACTTTTTTTTACATTATGTCTTTTTCCGACTTCAGCTTTTCTATCAGACATTCTCTGAAAAACTTGTAGCTTGGTCCCATGATTATCAAAATTTAAGCGAAATAAAAACACACGTTTTGTGTGCAAGGAACATTCTCTTGATCATGAGAAGATCTAGATTGCGAGGTGATAACAAAATACTAAGAAATAATAATAGATACTGAACAGCGTTGACTCGTCACTGGAAACGATCTATTTTGTTATCATGAAAACGAGATGATAAAAGTGAAGTGCTAATTTCTGTAACAGAAAGTAATAAGACGATTTGAAATGCTATTTTGATATTATGAATTGAGACAATTTACTTTGCGTAAAATATCGAGCTAAAAAATTAAAAAACAAAAACAAATTCGCCCCTACTTACCAAGTTATATGCTCTGCCCACAATGCTACCAAAGAATCAAAGAAATCAATGTTTATACACTACAGCTTGCCGAGTCAGAAATGCACGCGACGAAAACAGCAGGGAAACTGCCCCAGCCTCCACAGGTCTCCTTGAACATGCTACTGTTTTTATCTCATCAAGACGCACCTGTCTCAGGCGGCGTCGCCATTAGGCGGCCGTCATACCTTATGAGAATTTAATATGCACACCTTGGTCCTCGATAAATGAATAATTCTTTACCTCAATTTTAGCCTCATCTAGTTGTTGTTTAGGAATTATGATAGCGACAACGGTACAAGGAGACAGGCAATTGTTCGTTGTTGTTGAAGTTGTTGTTGTTGTTGTTATTATTATTATTATTATCATTTAAATACTGCACAGTTAAACTATGTTCGTGTAACAGTCGGTAAGGTCATGGTGCCGAGCAATTAAAGTGACCATTAAAGTGTCTGTTACCGAAAGGTATCTTCCACTGAATGACTGTGATAGGCCGAATTATGCTTCGATTTGTTACGAGTCCACGGAAATTAGGTATCGACGCCAACAAGTCTTACCCTTTGTTGCGGCCCTGAGGGTGTAAGATGGATCCATTCATCTTTTCCACCGTCAGGTTCAAGTTGTTAGCAAGAAATGGCGTTTTAGCCAGTTTTCGCTTTCCTACATAATAGTTTGGAGACATGGCTTACTACTGTTGACATTTTCAATTAGTTTCATTTTATTTTTCCCAAAGGCAAACGATGTGAACGAGTAAAATATCATATAAAAAATTACTTTTAATGTTAGACTCCAACTTCATCTCGTCAGCTATGGCTGTCTACAAGGCGAGTATAATTAGCTTATTTTCAAAAAAGAGTCAGGACAAACCAACAGCATTGAGTGAGTTATTTCTACTTGATTCTGAGCTTGACTGGGAAAGTTATTTTGATGTGTTTGTTGCCTAGGCCATATGTTCGGAAATCATGGATTGCTGAAAAAACGATGTTACGGACAGTATGATTTTCGAAGAGACCGTTTTTAATGAAAGACTAGAGGAATCATTGGTACTAGTGTAGCTTTATGGCGATATAAAAATTTAAATTTTTTTTGGACACTCCCCCGAAATTGAGCGGAATTTGGAAGGCTGGAGACATGATTTACTACTGTTGACATTTTCGATAAGTTTCATTTCATTTTCCCTTAGGCAACACTATGGACGAGTAAAATATCATAATAAAAAAAATTAGTTTTAGTGTTAGACTTCAGTTTCATCTTGTAAGCTGAAGTTTCATCTTGTAAAGCTAAAAACGCGGTTCATGTTTTCTATGTAATTACTGTTACTAGTCGCTCAATAATTGGAGCAGAACGTCAAAGATCGCCAAAAGGGCCGGGCAACCATTTCTTGTACTTGTGTTTCAGCCAAAATGCATTAGAAACCTTCTGTTAAAATGTGTTTTTGGCTTGTAAACAAAGTACCATCTTACCTCCTGGTATAGTCAAGTTGGGATATTTGAAGTTCAGTCAACTCGCAGTACTTCAGCGCAGCCTGTCGACAAAAACCGTTTAGTAGTGAATTATAACTAACTATTCAATAATTTAAATCATGATCAGATATGTAAATACTCCGTGGATTATCATGGTAATTTAATTGATACCACACATTAAGTATAAGAAGGAAGTACCGCGGAAATCCACTAATATTGACTAATATTGACTCTGAAAAGCCCCTTGGGGACGAGCCAATAAAGTATGTATGTATGTAATATTTACGACTAAAAAAACACACATGCAGACCATCCGGTTAAGGTCACCAAAAGTTACATAGCCCATATTTTATCGTGGGAAGACTCTCTCTTTTCTATATTCGTGTAGCAATCGACAAACTGGAAAAGAGATAATTCAGGACCCCGCTGGCTATTTTAAGAGCGATATCCCACGCAATTAAGTGCTCGGTATGTCTTCAAACAGCCATGTGTTTAATTAATAGTGTAAAATTCTATTGAAGGCAGATTTTCTCCAAATTTCAACTCATTCAAAACTTTCCGGTTAAAGCCTCTTTTTTTGTAGTGAAAAGTGACGCCGTCGATAGCCTGACTTACCAAATACATCGTATACATCGCAAAATCGGTACTGATTATCAAATGCCACTTAACAGCACGTTATGTTTGCCCATGCCATGAGCCAAATATTCCCTCTACATTACTGACTGTAATCGATCTTGCAAAAGTTTATCTTTGAAGGGTTCAAGCATTCGAATTCATTTATTAATAAATCTAAACCACAAGCAATACTATACTGTAATACTTATACCAATACTTATATCCAAAAAAATGTTTTGTTTTGGATAAACTTAGAAAGATGAGCCTTATTGAAATTGCTAAAGAACAGATTTGGGGTTGTGAAGTGAAGATAGCAGGCTTGACTGTCGTCAGGAAGGTTTATACTTGTTGTTACTCGCGCTCACAAACTCCCGGGCACAAACTATGCTGTTAGAAGCGACTTCTTTGTCGATGTAACGCTCTGTGATTGGCTAGAACATCCCGCCTACGTCCTGCGGCCTAACTCAAAGGACGGCGGCTTCTAAACATCGAGTACTAGCGAACAGCCCTACAACAAACCAAAGATGGCCCGGGACATCTTTTAATACCAATCAAAACGATTACGGACTCGGCAAATAAGGTGAAGATGGTTGCGTGTCATTTTCTAGTAATTAATATACAAACTCATTTTTAAAACAAAAGCTCTAAAAGTATTTTTTTGCTAACTTAATTAGATTGAGGTGCATAGGTTTCCACGTAAGATGCTTTCGTCCAAACAATAAATTATCCTGAAACGATCATTTTATGAAAGAGAGAAATCTTAGGTTGGTCTAGGTTGAACGCGCGCCAGGAAATCGTAGATTTGAAAGATATTCGTAGTTGTTTATGCGCATGAAATCAATTACCTGGATTAAATCAGTGGAAATGAAATCTTTTATGCCTTAGAATTCAAAGCATTTCGCTACCGCGAAAGAAAAAAAAAAATGTTTGTCGAAGGCCAAACTTTCCCACGATACCAAATTCCTGTTTATGGTGAAATCGCTTTTCGTTGCTGTGTATTGTTAGAATGTCGCGCGTTCCACTTGTACAATTTTTTCCTAAAGAAAACTACACCTTAATTGATATAATATTACACCCTGAATGAATAAAACGCGCTCTCCAAGCGAGATTACGGGACACAGCTTACAAGGTACTTTAAGTTACTTACCGATTAAAAGAAGTCCCACAGCTCATAAAGGTCGTAGTGCCAGGAGAGTTAAAACAGTACTTGCACGAGCATTGAAATATCAAACTTACAACAGATCATGACATATAAAGAGTTCCAGATCCGTTACCCTAGAATCGAGCGAACGAGTTGTTTTGATTAACTTTTAATTTAGAAGGATTAATAAAAATAGACCCTATGCATAAATGGCTGCCAATTAAAACTTCTTTTGTAAGTATTAGAATTAGCCCAACTAACCTCGTTTTTGAGTTAATAATTCAAAGGAATTTTTACTTTAAAACGAGGTTAGTTGGGCTAATTTAAATGCATACAAAAGAATTTTAAATTGGCAGCCATTTTTGCCTGGGGTGTATTAACGAGTGGAAAAACTCATTAGAGTGCTTTTTGCTCTCATTATAAATTAAACTTCCTTGTGGAAAGATAAGATTAATCTCAGCAAGCCTTCTTCGTTGACCTTTTTTTGTTCTTCGTGGAATTTTATAGATTGAAAGTTTTGAAGTTACTTTCCCTGGGGTTTTAAGACGGATTCCGCTCAAAGTTCGAGCAATAAGTGCAAAAAGTGTTTACTAAAAATCTGCTCATAGCATAGTAACTTTTGAAATACTATCTAAAACTAGTCCTACGAGTTAATTTCTCTGAGTGACCCCGCAATTAATTTCTAACAGAGCCGCATTCTCGAGAAACTTAAATGTCAAACATTGTAGCTTGGCGTAAAGCGAAACGTCTGTTTTAAGTGCAATATGGATAACTTCCAGATAAATTTTCTCTTGCGGATTCAGGTCTCGATAAGTTCTTCTTAACAGTATTCAAAACAATTCCATGCCATGATTTTTTTTGGTGTCTTAATTTTTGCCATCGGTTGGTCGAATGTTCTGCGGAAATCATTTTAACTATAATTAACTTTAAAATTAGTGTTGATAAATAGCCTAACACGATGTCGCATGCAAATTACGATGCCACAAAATATCTAAACTCACAGTAACCACAATAAATACTTTTGTTTATAAACCACATAGCCACTATGAAATTTTTATGAAGACAATGTAAGAACTTTTGCGCATGGTAAAGAAACGTTTCTTTTCTAAACGATTCCTAATAAAATTCAATTCAGTAAATAGATGAAAAAATATGGTTTCTTTATGATATGTTTTTTTGTTTATTTGGGATATTGCTTTTTTTTCGCTCGAAATAAAAGTAATCAGTCGCATTTGACATGGAAAAACCGACGGACGGATCTAAAAAAGATAGACTATTTTACTAACAATGGACAGAACAACCCTTACTAAAACTAATGTCGAGAAATTAAACTTAAAATGCATTTGTGCAGCATTTTATACGATCACGGCTAAGCTGACCAATCATTTTCAACGCGGCTTACTCATAAGATCTCAAGTGGTGTTGCTCTTATAAAATCCTGTTTTTTACAAAAAAAACCAATCGATTTCAAGGTGAAATTTCGCATATTCCTGTTGATGAAATAATCAAAATTGAAATGAGCATGTACTTAACTTAAACCTCGCTTACTCTTTTTCTTTTTACAATAATGCAAATTCTTTTGCACCCAGGCTACATATTCCTATTTTTCTGCCAACTTTAGTCTGAACATATTCCCTCTGCGCGTTCCTATTTGATAGAGAGAGTATGGCACATATATTCCAGCTCAATATTGCGGATGTAGCCAGAAATAAAACCGTGTGTCTAACGCTAGTTTTTTTAATTGGTTTGTCAGCTAGTTTCGTTAGAAAGAGGAAAGAATTCTACCATCTTTTCAATGGTAAGATATTGTTCATTTAAAAACCGTGTTATTTTGTCAATTTTTATTTTCCATCAAAATGCAAAAAAAAAAAAAAACAAACACAGCAAAACAAAAAAATTATGATGGCAAAAGAATCTTACAAAAAAATGTATCGCTAACCTGGATAACACCCTAGGTACCCTAAATAACGCTTAGGTTAGCCTATACGCTCCCGATAATAGCAATGATAACGCAATGTGAAATGAAATGAAGCCTACGGAATCATGTAGGTCTACTTTCTGTGTTTGTCGCACCCCGCCCAAATAAAAAATTTCAGAAGAAACCAAAGCGATTCTTTAAATATGTAATTGAGCTCTCATTGATGCTTTTTTTTCAGCGTCTTTTAAGGATCTGGGAAACGATTTTTAAGCCGTCAGTATAATGTAAGTGGCAGGCACCTGTTACAGCAAAACAGCAACTTAGCGCTCTAGCCGACTAAAAACGTTGATTAGACTGGATTGCTTACAGATTCAGGAACTTTTAGACTAAAATGATCGTAAGAAATTAAGACAATCGTGCCAAAAGGTGGATTTTACCTGCTTCAAATGTCTTTCCTTGGATCGACGAAGGAAAGTGTTTACACTGCCACTGTGTAACCTGCTACCACCCTTGACAACATTCAAGACAAACCGAATTTCCAACTCCGTAGGTTTCGTTCGCTCCTGTCGAGTAAAATAGGTATGTAAATTTGTTGTACAATGCGCAGAGAGAATCATCGTTCAATTATCAAGTTGACATTAGATTGAATTGCAACGCACGTAAATTCAGTTGATATGAACCTATATAAACACTAATTTGCAGTTGCTATGTCCATTTCAAGACAATAATTTTGATGTAAGTTCACAAACAAAAGGACAAATGCATCATATTACGAAGTATGGTAAAAAAGATGTGGCAACAATGTTATGGGTTTATTGTTATAAAGCATTTTCACCGCTGCTTAATGGTTTTTTTTATATCAGTATATAATTTCTTTAGAAGGCCAGCTGCAGAAAAGATGGTTTTCTGTGGTACAATGTTTGTACCTGAGGAAAACATGTTTGGTAATTTGAATCAGTTGAAAAATGCATATAATCTGGGTTTGAAATTCGTGTTTCGGTTATAATTACTAGTAAGTTTAATTTTGTGCTATACTTTTAATACATGTAAAACAAGTCAGCATCTTATGCTATCATGGTCTCAAACAAAGATAAAAAAAAAAGAATCTTTTTCCACTTGAGAGTAATCGAGCAGGATATATGGTATTCCGATAACTTTCTTTCGCAACCGAGAGAAGTACTTTTACATTTAGAAGTAGGTGATCGCGCAGTAGTTGTTTCTTAAAACAATAATTCTTCGCCTTTAACAAAACATCCGGATTCATCAGTTTTCATCGTCAGCTTGTTTTCGTTTGCTCGCGGCAAAAAGTAGTGAATTCATTAGTTTGGAATTTAATGTTATATCGGAAAAAGCAATTATTTATGGCTTACTACGAAACAAAAAAACCAGCTCTAGCTGAACTCACACTATAAAATTCGTATACTGACCAAAGTTTTCACAAGCGGACATTACTTAGAGGCAGTGATTTGCATGTTTGAAGTTTGCATGCATGTTATGTGCATGTTGAAGCAATTCAGTTAACCTTGCTAAATCCGCGGACATTTCTTTCTCATAAATATTCAACAGTTATAAGTAAGTTGTGTGTTTGGCGCACTTCGGTTACTCTTTATATTTTCTTTCTGTCTTTCTGTTTTTGCTCGTCATAAATTAGTTTTGTTACCACCGTTTTCGTTGATACGCGACTTTGGAAAACAAAGCACCCGCGGAAACGTTTCCAAAATTTCCGTCAATCTTACGTGTTATCGACATGTCGGATCGAAATGCGTCAATCACAGCCCGCTATCATGACATAGAGATGGTCAGAAGGTCACACTAGTGGCTGTGATTGATGGATTTCGATCCGATCTGTCGACAACACGTGAGACTGACAGAAATTTTGGAAACGTTTCCGCCGGTGTTTTGTTTTCCAAAGTCGCGTATCAACGAAAACGGTGGTAATGATTTGAAGTTATTTGCGTGTGCAGTGCAGTGTAATTAGACCATGGCCCTATTCTGTGAAATGATACCCTTTTAAGACCAAAAACTGAAAAGCACCCAAATGTTGATTACTAAGAGTACCTATTTATTTTTTGACAGACAATACATATTTTTTTTTGTAAGTTGTTCCCACTCCATTACCTTACATTTTATCATGTCGGCTGACGCAATTTGCAGTAGATGTGGGATTATTTAATTATAGTATAGATAGTATAGTAAAAATTTATTATTTTGTCGACTTTGGACTGAAATCATTTCAATTGCAATGAACAATAATTCAGAAACCCAGTTTTCTGTAATGCATCAACGAAACGAAAGTTGAAGAGCTGGCAGAACAGAGGGTGTGGATGCTAGGTGTAAATATAAAATACGAATTATACCACTTTAGTTATTGAAATTCTGATCGCTTCCAGTTAAATGTATTTATATCTGATCACAAGGAACGAAAAACGATGACTTTACAAATTATCCGGTGAACTCCCTTAATCGAATAGCTTCAAATGACGAAACATTTCAGCTTCTTTCCTAGTTAGTCAATATTTCCGCTGCTCGACCTCTACTAACTGCGTCATTTGCGAAACAATGAATCTACTCGTCAGGTGTTCGTCATCTCATACATTTTTGTTACGGATTTTTTTTCTATAGCTAGCTGTGGAAAATTAATTGTTCCTAATATTTCATGTAAATTAACACAAAAAAAACATAATGTAAGCAAGCCATAATTTTCCTATTTTCTCTTTTCATATTTTAGTTGTCTACAAGGCGATAATGGGCATCTACTCACCTTTCTCTTTAAAAACAGCCAAATAACCTAGAATAGCTAACTACACAAAACATAAAAGCTTAAGATTCATTACAATGAGTTAAATTCTTTCAACAAAGTTTTCAGTTTTGCTTTAATAATAGATAAAAAAAATTAGTGCTGTTGAAGTCAATGGGAAGATTCGGTTCCAGTCTTCGCTGTTAGGTATACGTAAATAAATGCTTGATAAGTAACCTTATCTTGTTTGGTCATATTTCTTTTACTGTCTATTTTTCCGTATTATACGGTCAAAATCCACCAAAACTAAGATGAGGTTATGGATAAAAAAACAAACACTATTAGAAGAAGTTTTAAGAGGCTGTCTCGCTAAGAACCACCCACTCAAATTCGCTTAAAAAATAATCTTGCCTGAAACTCTGACGACTGAAAGACTTTACCAAGGTTAGAATAAAAAGAGATTTGGTTTGATTTGAAGCCATTTTCTGGCCTAGTTAAGAGCCATTTAATATTTCGTCTCGTGAGGGCCAGTCGCGCCGTCTCCAACAGCATAAAGTTGGCATTTTTCGGGATGCTGTAAAATATTTCATTCGCAACATCTAGTAGTGAATCTTATGTCAATTTACTCATAAACCTTTCTAGTTTTCCAACATACTAACAAGTTTTGTCTTAATTTAAGTGTCAAGACGAAATCAAGCATATTACTGAACAGTATTAATCGCCATCGAGGGATGGCTGGAAATGGTCTTCATTTAGAAGCTAATTTTTAGAACTCGGGACCTAGCTGAAACCTCTAGTCTACACAGCCGCAAAGTGTAGACCTTTATCGGTAAAAATATGCAAAAACCCCTGTACGATTTCAGTATTTCAAAAGTTGTGGCCGTTTGTATCAGCACATGTACGAGCATTTCCAACATTCAAGCCTATATCAAAATCGACCCATCCGAGAAGATTTTACTATAACTACAGCTTACCTGCTTTGAAACTTGGGTTTATGTCCAGCTTAAGTCATTTTCCAAGCTTTCACGTTGTTGAATTCAAAAGCAGTGTCAGCAAATAGGCTGAATAGGTAGGTTTTGCCTTGGAATCTTGAGCACGGCCTCGTCGAGTTTCTTGGAAGCGAACAAAGCTCGACTCCATTGCCACATTTTGGGCTACAATACGCTATTAAAACATAGTTTCAGAGCTGGATTTCTTCAACAATCAGATAAAAACCTATCCAAATCTGGTATTAAAGAGAAAAATCGAGCTTTGAAGGCTTAAATTTTAGGAAATCACCCCGTTTAGAATACGGCACAGTAAAATTCCCCATACATGACGTACCTACCCGTGAATACGTCATGTATGGAGACATACACTGTACCGTATTCATCTTCCAGCGATCTTCCTCAAAATTTAGCCTTCAAAAGCTCGATTTTTCTCCTTGATGCCAGACTTGGATAGTTTATTGTCTGATTAATAGTGTTCAGTAATATGCTTGATTTCGTCTTGCCACTTAAGTTAAGACAAAACTTGTTAGTCTGTTGGAAAACTAGAAAGGTTTATGAGTAAATTGACATAAGATTCACTACTAGATGTTGGGCCAGAAAATGGTTTCAAATCAAAAAATCACCAAAAAATTTACAAAACGGCCCAAAACATAGATATGTGAAATGAGCAGAGACATTCTTGATTGCTTGAAACGTAAACGAGATATTTGCATTAAAAAAATAATACCCAGACAAAATACGGCTTTCATGTGGATCCCCGCCTTAAATGAAGAAGGCTGTCAGATTACCGCTTGATTTGTGTCACGGCAACTCAATAGTTTTCAAAAATGGCAAGCCTTAACCAAAGTGGAAGCCGACTAACATTACAAAGATGTGCGCCTTGACGTCTAAAAGGAAGAAAAAATTAATCGAAGTTCTTTTGAGCAGCAACTGTTACATCCTCCCTGAGGAAGTTTGTTCTGTGAACGCAATTATCCGGAAGACAGAATATTCTTGAAGTGTACCACTAAAGCACAGAGCATGAACCACGACAGTACTAGCCACCATCTACATTCATACATTTCAACGTCGCAAATTTGTTTTAACCTCCTCCCATGTTTCTTTTTGATTCCACAGTAAGTTGACAAACATTAGAGTTGTTAATGCAACAATATTCTTACTAAGTCTTTTTGTACCCATCTGTTTTCGCGTACATCCATGTTTTTCGCGTATATCCATGTTGTACTCAGCAGTTATAAATCGCAGCAGTCTTTTATGGTACTAACATCAATCAAGGAAAATATGAGAACTTTGCAAGTGTTAACGTTTCGTAGGAAAATATTAATGTTAACCTAATGCGTTAGAGGTTTTCATTATTGACTCCCATCCTCTTATTAGAGAGGTTAAGCATGACGTGAACGGCAAACGGCAAAAATGTAGTTGGAGACGTTGTTCCATTTTTGTGTGCTTTATTTACGGATTAAAGGAAAAGAACTCAAAATCAGAAGTTGTCTTTGCCGTTTGCCGTCTGCCGTTAACGTCACGCTTAACCTCTCTATTGTCACCCACGTATCTGGAAAAGGTGTTGCAATAAAATATAAACACTATGAGGAAAAATAAGAGAAATCGCACAAAAAAATAGTCCGGAAGCAAGCTTTGGTCAGCTTACCTTTTTGACCTCTTTTACGTCTTCAGAATTCAGTGTTGAATGATATAAATTTTTAAACCACTTTTAAAAGCCATTTCTCGTGTTCCGTATTTTTCAGCGAAAAATAGTAAAAGCAATCGACCAAAGGTTTAAAAACACTAGTTAAATTGTTTAGGTTAGCTGACGCCAAGCACACGAAATATTCGATACACAGTATACAAATTCTGGCGAGTTATGGATCAAATCTGCCGTAGAATTAAGACAACAAGTTGTTACCGTCAAATAACCCCAGAGTCTTCAGAACGTGGAAACGTACTTGAATTATCACTGAAAATTGCCTGATTTTGAAGCGATTCGAGAGAAAAAGTTAAACTAAACTGTAGCCTTGCTCGATGGTTTGTTATTAAGTTAAAGGAAGTAATTAAGTTATGTAAACTCTGCGAGCACTCATGAAGTTGTTTTGATAAAACGCACTCTACAAAACGAATTGTTTTAGTTATGATGTTGACTGAAGTTTTAATAAAATTCGGTTCCGACAGCGGTTTTTTTAAACCCTTTTCCAAAAGTTCACGTCAAAACATTTGAATAACTTTCGTTTTCAAGATTTTAATTTTGAGGTAAGGTCATAATTGCAAAATGGAAAATGTGTAATATCGTTAAAAACAGCAATGAATGTTTATTTTAAACATCTGTGTCCATTTTTTAAAAGACAATTAAACAATGAGGAATTTTGTTTCATATCATAACGTGAGGTAACAAAATTGATAACACTGGGACGACGCTGATGAATCTTTATACTTGATTCTGTTTGGTGTGGGGCAAAAAATGCCTTCCTCGACATGAAAATAATATAAGAAACAGTTACTAAAATGTCCGTCGACTTTTCCTAGAACATTCTCAATTCGAATCGGTTAAACTGAAAGTCAACAATATGACAGCTATATTTTTGCTTTGTTTTGCTTTTTCACGCAACGCAAATAGTATGTTTTGAGCGTTTATTTTGAAGGTATTGAGGTTTACCTAGTGAATGTAAAAGAGGCGGGCATTGTATAACAAGCCCACTTTTAAATTTGCAAAGGTTTCTGAGGAATTCAAATTGAAAAGGGTGGGTTTTACAATCTCGATCGTATTGTAGTTCATGATTCGGGTTCGCCATAATAAATGTACGTGAAAAACATTTTTACACCTCCTCATCATGAAGATCAATGCGCTGAAAAATCCACATCGGACTTAACTATATAAGTCTTATTAGTTCACAACGTATTGTTTGCGACAGACACACGCATCAATTAGGTCTGTTGGATCTGAGAATGCATGATAGGTAACTATTATTTACGATGGCGTGAATCCCAGATAAATCTATTGTAATTTGTTACGCGGTCCAGTTTCTAAATAGAGGAGTCAAATTAAACTTCTTTGATATAAAGCAAGAAAATAACCTTTATGTATGTGATCACTGAGAATTTCGAAATGAAATGTGAAAATGGGATTTTGTAAACCAAAACACTTTGGTGTGAGTCAAAATATCACCAAACTCTTTCTAAAAGTCTGGTCTTATACTGAAGACCCAAAGGCATATTTTATCATTTTAACTTCTGCTTGGTTAACGATAATGGAAGTCAGGGTATTAAGCAAGAAGTTGTGAAAATTTCGCGTGGGATAAATGGGCCTCTTGTCTGTTCTACGATATAAAACTTCTACTCAAGCAAACTGCTGAACGTTTAGAACACCAGGTGTTTTTGTTTTACGCATCTGACTTAGGGCGCGTTCGTTTGGGATGTTCCGGAATAAGCCTGGAATATACTCCTGAATTTATTCCAGCTATTCTGCTCCTGGGAGCAGAATAGGAGGAATGGAAATCCAGGTATTCCGGAATGAGAATAGCTCCCAAACAAACGCTTACTCGCATTATTCCAATTATTTTTATTCCGGATTGATCCCAAACGAACGCGTCCTTAGCTACGGATTAAAAGTTGATTTCCAAATAAGCAATGCGCATTTACGCTTATTTCTATAATCAATTTAGATTTCTTTTTTTATCATTTTTATCTTTTAAAATGCCGTGCGTCCACGGGACAGCACACGATTAGCCTCTTTTTGAAGATCTTCTAGTTACTTCTAGTTTCCTTTCCTACAAAAACATAGTTCGAATTCTGAACAAAAATATATGATTTTTTAGAATCCTTCGTTTCTCGTTATTAGATCTTATTAAGCCTGGCATGGTATAAATAGATAAGGGTCTAAAAGAATACCCCCTTCCCAATTGGCCTTTAGATCGCCTTGTCACAGAGCTATATTCCGAGAAAGGCCCATTAAGCGAATGGGATGTGCGGACCAATTTGGAAATTAAGAGAAGCTTACGGAGGTAGCACAGTTCTTTCATCTAAAATGTCATCTCAAAATTACGTAACCTCAGCAGTAGTAGCTATAATTTTCTTCTCACCTAAAAGAATACTTCACTTACGTGTCAGCTTCATTCGTGTGTCTGCGTGATCGCTCTCGCCGTTTGAGAACTCGTCCATTTCACGCCGTTATTAAACCCTTGCACATATTTGTTTATTGTCATCATTTTCGCCTGTCCAAACAAAGATTGCCGAGAAAATAAATCTTCTTTTGCGTATCTCTCTTGCATATGCAAATCGTAATGATTTTAAGATAAATTTAGGCACGTCCATGTTTTATGTAAGTCGTATCTTGCCATGAATTGCTTGCTCTGGCAAATTCGACCGCTGGCTTTTACTGACCTCAGGTTTGTTATTTGCTATCCTTTCAGAATCTTTCTGCTCCTGTTACTTACTGTTTTTTTGCAAAAACAATTTAAGCCTCGCGATATTTGTTTTTCGCCAAAAATTAGGCATCTTTCGTTAAAATAATGAAGTCATTTACACCTATGTGAACTTCTGACAAGCGCGCTCATCAGATGACATCAGGCATGAGCATAAAAGAATGATATTTACCTCAAATTTTGTATTTCAAAATCAAGTTTTTTCCTCTTTGGCATGAGTCTTTTATCCTTCCCATTAGCAAAGTCGAACGTGTTAAATATTGATTCGTGTCGGCTAAACTCTTCGACTTTGCTATGGCTGAAAACGTATTAAAAACTTGTGGCGGGGGTAGACTGGGCTTGTAAGCAATGACTATGGAAAGATAATTTTTTTTGAGCCTTTGAGCCAATCTTGTCCTACTAGAATCAAGCCAATAAGTATACTAATGAGCTTAAAATCATGCATTTCATTTCTTGAAATCGTTTTTAATTTTTACTGGATTATTCAAATTCACGATATACAATTTGTTCCTCCCTATTAAATGTACAGATTATTACCCAATACTATATTTTATCTATTTCCCATCACCTTCAGTTACTTGCATGTATTCTCATCTGTTCCAAAGAAAACGTGATCTACCCCCTTTTCAATTCACATTCATTGTGGATATCAAAGAAGCAAGCACGTGTATGTTGCTTACACAACTTCGGACAAAGTCCATCTAGAAGTCCGCGTAATTTCTCCCCTATTGGAACCCCTCATGCTTCAAAATAATCTAGGTTAACCTCGGGCCTTATCGCTCAGAGCTGAAAATCAATATCAGATTAACCCGAATCGATATCATGCCCCTTGGTAGAAGAGTGGCACAAGACTGGAACCATTAGTTTTATTCAGTTTGCTGCTATAACGGGCGAAAAGGGTGGAAAGACAAAGCAGAAACAGAAGCATATCACCCCGAAGCGTCTAAATTCTGTTTATATGTTGGGAACTATGCTGAGGTCTGTTACCTGACCAATCAGAAGCACGGAATTATTTTTTGCCCAAATATGGAATCAGTGGATTGAAGGAAAATAATGGCGGTCCCTTTTAGATCGGCTGCGAGAAAGCTCATAAGAACGAA
>Ga0126343_10000263_pt1:0-7500 | contig 18497 bp, 7 predicted proteins | sample Cyp2metagenome_FD_92531 | JGI IMG/M metagenome (GOLD analysis project Ga0126343, IMG submission 92531) | Coral microbial communities from Lord Howe Island, Old Settlement Bay, Australia - Cyphastrea 2 metagenome | ecosystem: Host-associated > Invertebrates > Cnidaria > Coral ...
CTAAACCAATGAGGAATTACCATGAGAGTCACGTGAACAAGCGTCTTTGCCAACATGGCGGAGATCTACTCGGCCCCAAGCCTAAACGCAGTTAGTCGCGACAAAAAATCGGCTAGTGTGCGGTAAACTGATGTCCCGACAAATTTTAGCCCGATTGACCCCGACAAAAAATCTGCAGTTCGGCGACAAAAAATCGTCTAGTGTGCGGCGGCCTTAAGCCGCTCTTTCGTGTCCGGTCTCTCTCCCCGAAGAGTTCAGGGGAGGAGCGCGGGCTCCTGTCTCGAACAGCGGCTGGTAAATTGCTGTTATGTTATTACATAACCCGGATTACATAACTACCGTCTTTGAGCTCTTTGCGGTGCACGTGACGTGTCAAACTAGCGATTGATAAAGCTTTTCGCGCTACATAGACCTAAAGTTAAAAGGCTCTTTTTTTGTTCTGAGCTATTTAGTATCGAGCAAGTCAGTGGATAAAAGTCTGTTAATATTGGCGAAGTAAATATCAAAATGGCGGCACAGCTATGTTTCCTGCATATGCAAGTTGGCCCTGAAAAGTTTTGTTGTTTGTAGTTTGATAAGAGAAGAGAAGAGGTCAAGGAAAGTCAGTGGGTAATCTGACATGTCTTATTCTGATTGATAACATATCTTATTTTCTTTCATCATTTTCTTCTCCTTCGCGGCGGTGGCTTTGGGAGCTAAACCTTTGCGGTGACTGAAAACTGAGGCTCGATAATCCTTTCGAAGTAATTAAATGAGATTTCTACCACTTCAAAAGTAATTAGTTTTTTTTTTATAAGAGATAAAAAATCCCGTCTGCTTTACACGCTTCATGATTGTACAACAATAGTATAAGGACGACGGGTGTATAATTGAGCGTTCAGAGGAAAATATGATTTTTTTCTGGAAGGAATCTGCATAGGGGCGTCGAGATGTAATCGAAGTTTATGTAGCCGGGATATGTGTTACTGAGCGTCACTGACCAGTCCGCTGGGACAACGATGGGACAGCAGAGGTGGGCCGTAACACAGTAACATACCCATGGGCAAAACCTAATCCAAGGGAGTGTTCAAATGCGTCATTCGAGTCTAATATTTGACTTATTTTACGCCAAAGTGGACATAAACAGCCTTTAGAGTTCCCTCAAAGCCCTGCCTTGGAGACATGACCACATCTTTCCCGGCTCTAGAGGTCTGTGCTGTTCCCCTTTTTTCCACCTTTTTCCCGGCATAACTGCTCTCCAAATGAGAGAGATTTATCGGATAAGCAAGTCATCTGCCTCCTGCGTTCTATCGACCATATGGAATCCAGCTTGTAGCCAAGCTTTCAACAGTCTTTTAGAAATGGTAACTGTAAAATCTCCACCGTTTACTTTGCGCGAGACTCTCTTGAGAAATCAGTGTTAAGGGTCGGTCAGTCACTATCTTTCCGGCCGGATGTTTTTACTTCGAAATGGGAGCTGCTTTATTTTTTGACCCTCGGTGTCGATTATCACTTGTGGCAGGATTATAAATATCAGTGTTTCCAAAATTGGCTTATGCCGCATGTCTTACATTTTTTCAAGACTAAAAAGGTCGTCTTCGTAGTCCAGGTCTACTGTTGAGGAAAAGCTTAGGTCTAGAAGAAAGCCAGTTATTTTGCTCTTACTAGGTAATCTTACTACTTAAGACCAATGATATGTAGTCTGTTTGGGAAAGGGACTAATTGTTTAAGGACCTTATCCTCAAAGACAAAAAAAAAAAAAACAATCCCCGGTTTCCTCTTCCTTCTTCGCCGTGCGAAGTCTGTGAACACGTCTGCGCAGCAAGTGAAGAAATCTGACAAAATTCCAAACCATTTTTTGTGGCCCATGTGGCACTGAGATCTTAGAGGCGTACAAAGTGGACTGAAGTATACTTACTTTATGAGCACGAGGATAAGAGAAAGGACAGCGTTGAAAAAAACTTTCTGGGGGATAAATCGTACGCTGGTATATTTTTCTAATAAAACTGTATTTCCAAGAGCTTTCGTTTTCGTGACATGCATGCAGTTATTGCATTGAGATTCCTCTAAACTTAAAAACGTAAACTCTGACATCTTTTGTTGCTCAACTGAATATTTTGGAAAATATTTTGGTGTTCCAACTGATTGCGTTCTTTGTTCTCGCAAGTATACTAAATAGTACGAAGCCCAAAGGTCATGAATCCTTTTAATCGCTATTCAGTTGACTTTGATTTCTTGAAGTGCCCAGAATCTGCAGCCAATTGCAAAAGTAAGTTCTCTGTAACCCTTTTCACCCTTATAATTAAATGTCATTTGGATGGTTCCCGCTACCTCTTCACAAGCCCCCTATCCCACTGTTGTAGCCTTCAGTGACTGGCTCTGTTTGGAAAGTTGGACTCAGCTCCTTCCAAGATCTTCCAAATGTTCTTTTCAAGGCAGTGTCTCCAGTCAGCCATGCAGCCGATCCCTCAAAAGAAATAATCCGATTGTGCACTGTCGGCAGATTTACAAAAGGATACTTGAATATGATTCTTTTTCAATGAAATGCTTTCATTCCCATTTAAGTAGTACACCTAAAAGCAGTCGGAATCAAATGTTATTAATCTGTTGTTTCTTTAGTTTCCAAGCCTCCTTTAAGCCTCATTTCAGCCAGTTCATTTGTGTCATTTCAAATTACAGAGACGATTTGTGTTAACATGTACATATTAAATTTCTCTCACCGGTTAACATCCTTTGAAAAAACTGAAAGTTACTTCCTACTTAATTGGCTGAGAGAGAGGGCTTAAGCAGAGAATATCGATCAAGAAAATTATATAGTGTTTGCATTTGGTTTAAACCGTAAGAGATAGTGTTAAAACTGAGCAGTTCTCTTGGATAGCTAACAACGCACCATCGTTATGGGTCTAATGGATTTGGAACAACTTAGACCCGCTGTGTTTTTCACCGATATGCAGCCTGCCGACAGTTTTATCAAATTGTTCTGCTACTTTTCGGTCTGCCTATTCCGTGATCGCTAACATTTTCTTTGCAGGGGTTATTTTTTGGCTACAATACTATTGTTTTGTTCCTATAAGACACTTCAAGCAATCGTCGCTGGTGCTGAACGCACAAAGTAGCTGGCTAATTCCTTCTATCCGGTCCTCGAGGGACAAATTTCTTTATACGTTGGCTGAAATCTAATGTGTACTAGGTAAAAATGTTTTTTCATTTCATTTGTCATTATGTCTAGAGTGGTTACGGAGCATATCAAAATTACTGTAGCCTAAAGCGACCAGTCGTTCTAGTTGGAATGCAAGTCCATCGGTTATATGGTTGCTTATGTTTCAGTCACCCAAAACGTTTCCCTGCCAGCGATGGCACCGGCTCCAGACTGAAGGACAAAGTTTAGTCGACCTGACACAAAACAGTACTAACGATATGAAGACAGATCGAGAATTCCTTTCGGGCCGGAGCAGCGAAACACTGAAACCTTAATTTGATCAAGCCCTGAAAAATGTGACCTCCCATAATAACTGTCCTCTCTGGAAATAGCTAAAAAAGCAGACTCATTTGACCGCGTTGTATTTCAGTGCGCGTGCATTACCTAAGTTTGCACACAGACTTCTGGGTTTGTTCTTATGCTTCAAGTACAAACAGCCGCAATCTGTTGAAAACTAGGATTCGTAACCCCTCACCAAGCTCAAAGATAATTTTCCTGACAGTAAATAGGTTATTCCTGGCGGTATATGAGGAAATATTCCACAGCTGGTGACCTTCTTTAGTGCTGTCACCCGCGCACTCTTAATTGAGTAAGAAAGGCTATTTACACCATTACAGCAAGCAACAAGCAAAGTAAAGGCTTATCGATTTTTATTTTATTCACCCATTCTCGTCTACTTAACAATAGATGAATAAATTGTCTTTCACACACCACTCATATATGTACAAAGTCTACAGCAGATAAATGACCTTGACACGCCCTGAGTCGTGATAAAGAGTCTTATCGCTTCCATTATAAAATGTAAATACGCCAAAGAGACCTCCCGGTATAGTAAAATAAGTAGAAATCCAGCTACGTCTTAAACAAATCTCGGACGGCCGCTTTCATACTGGCCTAAGGTCACCTTATTTTCTTTGTCTAATTACTGTATAACAACACGGAATATAAATTATAATAGCACTATAATAAAAAAAAAAGCAAAAGCTACTGTGATAGAGAAATGAAACAAATTTGTAGCAAAATCACATCAGTTTAGCACTTCATTAGTTAACAATAGACATCTGATAAAAATCTTCCCACGGACTTTCATTAAATTTAAACCCCGTACCGGCCGGAGATTTCGTGACTAGCACCGGATTTAGTAGTATGTTGAGGACACCCAGGGTCCTTGAACTGAAATCACCCTTTGAAAGACTTCCCTATGAATTAATACGGAAAATCTTTGTATAAATTATCGAACTCGTTGTTTGTTTTTCCTTGATGGTGTGCTATATTTCACATGATGCCATATAAGACGATTAAATTAACTAGAGTTTAATCCTGAAGGACCTGTCCCGTGGGAGAGGACAACTGGCAGTTCCCCGGTCAGAATATTTTCAAAATATGTAAAATTTCATCAGGTTCACGGTCGTCACCAACTTAAGTTGTTTCTTACAGAGACCCACAAATGTAAAACAGAAAGTTTAACAAAATTACATTTCACACCCATTAATATTACCAAACACTGTAAAAAACGTACAGTTTTGAAAACACAAACGCGTAATTGATACCACTCTTTCCTGCTAAAGGAAACAGAATTAAAATGTACATAAAGTTAATCTATTTAGTAATAACTAGAAGGAATTTCTATGCATGTATTGTGACTATCATGTCGTTATCATGACTCTACATAAATAGCGGCTATTTATCCCAGGGACACCGGCTCTTTAAGCATGGTAAAATTATACGAAAAGACAAGTCAAGCGATGATATCTTTCAATACAAATACACACGCATGCAGGTCCGGGGCAAGGTCCATAAAAGTCGATATTTACAGATACATTTCCTAAATGGCTTACTGAAATCCTGCTGCTACACGACCTTGGCTTTTTCGCATTCTTTTAACCAGTCACAAATCATACTAAACTTCTCTAAGGTTTCCTCTTCATCGTTATGTTCAAGTGGGTCACTTTCATCGCACATTTCCTCTAAATATTCCTTGATAGGCGCATTGTCCACACGATCACAGGTGTTAAGTTTTTGTTCTTCGTTCAAGATATCGGTTGGTGTGTGACTTTCAGAGACGGAAACATTAACACAGTCTATTCCTGCGGTAAAAGCAGTGCATGGCTTGATTAAAGGTAGAGAGTGGCTTTTTCGCAAAATCTTCTTGTTAGCTAGGTTTGCTGCTGTCGGAGTGCTCCTTTGCTCAGAGACCAGCAGTCGTCCCCCGTTAGATTCAACTTTGCGAGACGCGGCATCCTCTCCGTTTAGGTAACCACTGAAGGCAATTTTAGTTCCTCTTAAATTCCTTTTCTGCGAGTCCTCTACTTGAGTCGTTTTGCCCAATGGAGGCAAACACGAAGACGATCGTACCTTAGGTACAGTAGGTCTTTGTTTGTGTTCTTCTAGGACTTCAAGAAAATGTTCGGAAGGTCTTCTAAATAGGAACGCTCGATCACCGTTTGCCGGTGAAGTATACGGAGGAGTCAAGTCTTTATCAGAGATTGTTGAACCATGTTTAGAGCTATGAGCGCTCATTGTTGACGCAGAAAACAAACGCTCTCTTCCACCCACAGGTTTTGTAGTCTCTCGGCTTTTGTAATTTTTCTGCTCCGTAGAATGGTTCAGGCAGTTCAAAATTGTGGGAGGTGATATTTTTCCACGTAGTGGCAGTAGGCTATTGTGTGTCTTCTTCATCATTAGTATTTCCTTCATATTGTTCTGTGAGCGGCAAGGTACGTCACCTGATGTCAGAAGAGGTAAAATAGAATTCGTTGTCAAAGGCCGGAAAAATCAACATAGCAAGAACATTTAGGAATGTACCGGGTATCGATTACCACCCCTGTAAATTACCCCAACTAAATAAATGACCTGTCATATAATTCTGTTCCGGTTTGCATACCTTCACCTTGACTTAAGCCTATTATATATATTAAATGCATCAAACCAAAGCCATACTGCTTCTTATCAACTACCTGTCGTTTTCAAGGGCTATACGGGAATTTAGGTACTACATGTTTGAATGTACGAGGCATTCTTTGATATTAAATCTGCGTTCGTGCTCGCGTGATTTCCAACCGGCGGCCTAATTAACAAGGAGGCTCTAATAACTCCTACATAGCAAACAAACTCTTGTACTGGCCCTTTGTTCACTTACCGGTCGGCAATATTATTACACATAGGTTTACACAATTCAATTAAAGTGAGACAACAAAGCATTACCCTGCAAACACAGTTTTTATATGGAGTACATGCCATGAAGCCTATTTTATGACGGTTTGTTGGTAGAAGAGCGTATTTGTTTAATCAATTAAGGCAAAGATCTGCTTTAATTTAAGCCGCGCGCATTTTATACAAAGCTGAATGGGGTATTGAATGATGTCCTACGGAATGTAACGGCTTTTCCAGGCTGCACTCACTACAGAATGTCACCGTTTGCCACATGGCGGCCAAAACTCGAGCTGTCAGTCAGAAATGATTTATCGCCTGATAGCGGAGCAGCGACACTAGCTTAGAGTTTGCGGACAGTTACGATCAGTTTTAGGAGGTAGAAATCGGGAAGCTCTAAACAAATTAGTAACTGATCAAAAAGCAGTGGAGATAAGGTAGAAGCAATGCTAGGAAAGCCGGTTTCAGAGCTAGATCATTACGTGGTATCATGATCATCGCTGACTTAGTTGCATGTAGTTGACTAAGGTTGTTATAAACAATTTCGAGAGGATAAAGAATTACAAACAGTCCAGAATGTCCAACGCAGAAAATACAAAATAATCAACTTGATCTTGGATAAATAGAGCAAACATTCTAATCAAGTTACCAGAATATAGTTAAACTTACCTTGAGACTAAAGAACAAGTTTAAGTAGTTGTTAATGAGACATGACAGGCTGGGAAGGTGAAGAAACTGTGCCGTTGCCTTTCTCGAGGTGCAACTCTTTGCAATTTGGCGTGATGCCGGGCGTGATGCCGTGATTATATTCTTATCCAGGTGGCTTAAATAAACTCAATTAAACCGATATTCTGTATATCTGCTAATTAAAATTACTCGGCCGTATACTAAGTTATCCAATAGCTACTCGATCTGGCTTCACGTGCTGTGTGCATGTTTTGTATGTCACGTTAATGTACAGTTGGGTGAAGTTATATAACATTAAACGACGCGAAACGGAACGGCCGTTTAAACACTTCTTTGTTAAGCATGGATTAATTTAATGACTTTGTAGCCTTCAAATTGAAACCACAAAGACCTCTCCTTAGTGTAGAGGACATTCAGCCTCCACGCTGCACGAGAAAACCATGCATTCGCACGTGAAAACACTTGGCAGCCCTGCAGTTACCGTT
>Ga0126343_10000263_pt1:12500-18497 | contig 18497 bp, 7 predicted proteins | sample Cyp2metagenome_FD_92531 | JGI IMG/M metagenome (GOLD analysis project Ga0126343, IMG submission 92531) | Coral microbial communities from Lord Howe Island, Old Settlement Bay, Australia - Cyphastrea 2 metagenome | ecosystem: Host-associated > Invertebrates > Cnidaria > Coral ...
AGAACGAATAATCTAATTATTCTAGTATAAATTAAATCTACCAGTCGTTCAATTTTTTTTCTAAATCCTCTACACATATACTGTGAAGACGCGAAGAATCCTTTCGGCTTTCATTTTGTCAACAACCGCACACCTCTAAGTATTTACCATCCGTGATAACAGAATTGATAGGGAGCAGCGTAACCAATAGAAGAACGTCCTTCGTGATTCCTGCCTGACAATCCTGCAGATTTATACTAATAGCTAATTGCAACAGATATCTGTCTGTGTTTCGTGAAACACTCGGTGAAACGCATTTGGGTGGGAAAAAGCAATGATGTCAGAGCAAGCTACGGCAACTGAACAAAAACAAGAACTTTGTTTAACTAACTCACCGACATTACCGCTGGCCCATCAAGAAAAAAGGTGTGTGAAAGAAACCTGTGATTCACTGGGATTAGACGTGAGAGTGTTTGCTGTAGCACTTGCAATAGTACTTCTGCAGTAAAATGTACAAAACGTAGTGTTCAGTCGACCAAGGCTCACCCACCGACGCATCCGCGATTCAATTCACGGCCACTTAACCTTGTGAGAGATTTAAGTCACGTCTCAAAGGTCAGTTTATTTTTTTCATCCTCGTGGGCCTCGTTTCATCCTTGTTGCTGGAATATAGCTCAGTTAAAGTAAGCAAACGCAGAAGGAAACACAGCAAAACAAGAATCGGAACAAACTGTTTTCACGGATCAGTAGGTGTATAATATAGTGAACGTGATCGCTGTAATTGAAGTTTCCTTCTCTCAGTCACTGGTCCAATACCTTTTAATTGATGCCATAAATATGGGCGGAAAAAAAAAACTGATCAGCCGATATATTTTCCACTGTCGTTCATAACAGCACAGTTTCGCGATCACCAGTAAGGCACGAGTCAAGCAGTTTAAGGTGGCTGAACACAGTTTTCGTGCTTTTGCTGATGCAATTCAGCGCGCGCACAAGGATTGTAAAAGAGAACATGCTGTCAATTGAGCGACAATTTTATTTACTCAACACCCGCACTAACCGTGCTATTTTTCTCTATAATTGAACGCAGTGTATTGATAGCTTTAGTTAGAAAAGGTAGTCTGACAAAGAACCAGCCAATTCTCAGCTTTTCTTTTGTTACCGAAACTGAGAACACAGTCAAATGCAGCGCGTGCGCAGTTGCTCGAAAAATTGAGACCGATTGCTTTTGCAGAAACTTGCCGATTTCTTACGCTCCAGTCGTTAGAATATGGTCCTTTGTACGATCCGGTGACATGGTGCAAAATCACACATGTTGGCGAGCAAGTTGCGTAGTGAGACTTCCAAAGCAAATGCAGGTCCAAGTGGACTGGTACGAGCTGCATTGTTTTGGAAGTGCCACTGTAGAAGTACCAGTCTGCATGTGCGATTTTTCTACCATGTGACCGGATCGTGAAAAGGGCCTGTTTCAAGAAATTTGGCAGAAAAATAATTCAGAAACCACGCTATTGATCTATCACAAAAAATGAATTTTGACATAGGGAATTTTTAATAATACAGAATATGCAGTGAAAATTACGAAAATCATCTCTGTCAAAACGTTATTGGAACAGTGTTGGCAGAAGGGATTTTAAGTCAATTCGTAGTGAACAAAAGATGAAAAAAATCTAACGTCTGAATTTTTCTTAGCAAAATAAATAGAAACCCTAGTTTCCAACCAGCCCTGTTTCCATGGCAACAACACACACTTCAGCCAAAATGCGAGAATAAACCCTTCTGTGGTTAACCTTGACTCTTGCAAAAAACGGGCGCCGAAGCAAAAAATAGTTTAAAAACATACTGGTTAATTAGGCATAGACTTTTAAAAAACTTTGTTCGGCCACCATAAAATGAAAAGGCTTAAAAAGTTTTGAATATCATAAAACGAGGTTTAGTTGTATTGGCTGACTATTGCGCAGAAATAAGTTGCTAGGATACATGTTGTTTAAAACTGTTATGGAATTGCTCGTCACTCGTTAAACTTTGCGCTAAGCACTACTGAATAAAAAGTGATTTTTTTAAAAATAAGCTTTACTGGGTACTCCAAGTAAATAAATAACATAAAGGAAAAAAAATGGCAAGACCCAAAAGGGGCACCGCCCCTGGAAAAAGACCTAAGATTTTTCGAGCTCTTCACACTAGATGCCAAGGCCCCCATTCATCTCTAATCTTTGTTTAGTTAGTTTGTATATCTTGGCGGCGAATTGTTGGTTTAAGGTTTTTAACTTTCAAGTTACTAGTATAACTGACAAACATTACGACCTTATGATTCTGATGATGCTTGTGTTGTACGGTGACTTTGGCCTGGTAAACTACATTCTGTGCAGGGCATTTTTTGTCCAGTGGGCATTGGTCTTTTTTTTTTCTTCAGATGCATTCTTTGTTTGTGTTTGCGACTGACAACCTTAGCTTTTAAGGTGGCTCAAAACAGTTTCTAGCACTTTCCAAGAAGTAGTAGATGGTTAACTATTACCAGTCTTTATAGATTGATGCCGCTACAATCATGGTATCCAAACAATGCCCAATCACCGGTGAACACGTTGGTATCCACTGGGAGGGGGGATAAAAGGCAACTATTGACAAAGTTTTAAAAAAAATCTGTACATGGGGTTCAGAGCCACCTTAAAATTTCAAAAAATTAAAGTGGCTCTGAACCCTTTGTACAGAATTTTTTTAAACTTTGCCAAAAGTTGCATCTTATCCTTCTTACCAAAATTCAATAATAAGAAAAAAAATCACCGTGCCGTTTTTGAAATATAAGCGTTTAAAGCTGGAATTAAGGGTGTTTTTAGCAGGTCATAGTGTTGCTATAGTAACCTATTGTGTCACGAAAATGATACCAACGTGTTCACCGGTGATTGGACATTTTTTTGGAAACCATCATTGTAGCATCAATTGATTGGTAATAATGAACCATCAAAATCTATGTCTTGGAAAGTGCTAGAAACTGCTTTGAGTCACCTAGCATTAATTGCCAGTCTTTGTAATTTAACGGTCATTCGTTGATATTGCCTGATGAGTGCGGTCATTCTTTGTCAGTTTGTCCATACGAAACAACGTTGTCGTAATAAAACGATGAAGTGGAAATTATTTTTACATCAAAGTTTTGAGTGCAAATTAGTTGAAACCAAAAATACCCGAAAACTTACTTTGCATATGTGGAATAATTAATTTTTTTCAAGACTTTGCCCCGTAATTATAATTAGAGCCGTTCAACAATATAGACTTTGATCTATGAAATAAATTAAACAATTCGCTGCATTCACACATACCCAGCATTCCTAAAGACGTGTTCTTTTTGACTGTCCAAACCTCCTGTCGAGTGTTCTACACAAATTTATACCAATTCTTCTGGGCTGCTTGTGATCTGCAGAAATTAAATGTATACCATTAAAATTCACAGAATTAAAATTACACGACTTAGTCAAGCTGAAATTACATTACACTTAGGCTTACTTTAATTACCTAGGGAACCGTTCATTTTTTTCTGAGAACATCGGGGGGAGCTGGTTGGAAGCATGCATTTTCGACCTTTATGTACCAGTAGGTTTTTAATAATTTTACATGGGGCTTTCATAGATTTTTAATTATTGTATATTTTAGAGGGCCACAAATTTATTAGCTGTATTACTGTTACGTGTCAGTTACCCTCTATAGCTAAAGATCGATTGATTGATTAACTGATTGATTGATTGATTGATTAACTGATTGATTGATTGGTTGATTGATTGAAGGGATGCCAATATCAATAAAATGGCTTAAAAGGGGTGAAGGGTGTTTCCTGGAATTCTTACAAATTCTACCAGAGTGCCTAAATAGCGTTTCTGAGTTTCTAACAAATAAGCTTTTTTTCCGGGAGGGTAGGTCCTCCCCTTTCAAAATGCCCGCCTCGATTGGGATCGCCACCTTGTCGTGGTGGGGCGGCTTACGTGCTCCAGTGACACTTGGAGCTTTGGCTGGAGTCTTGTACTCCTGGCAGGGATACCCATGCCAAACAGTTCGAAGGGTAGGGGCCAGATCCCACTGGCCCTCCAGGTTGGAGGTTGGGCAGAGGGCTGATAACCCTCTCCCGGTAAAAAAAGAAAAAAAAGAATTATTACAGAAACCAGAAAGGCCCTACGTGCCACGTGGCACGAAGAGACACAGAATTAATTTATTTGGTTTGAAATACACCCTGTATCCACTCTTATTCTTCATGTTTGTTACCGCAGTTTGTATTTTATTCTGTTAAAGCCTGTATCCACTCATGAAGAACTGATTTTTACTTTGGTATTTTTTTTGGGTTTGGGGGGGAGGGGGGGGGGTGGACGAAGGAGGCCTGGGGGCAGGGTTTCTCATATATTGAAGGGACTATCCATCACTTCCTAGCCAGCCAAACTCTCGGTCCCATAAAAAGGGAACGGTTCCTAGGTTACGTAAATTAACCAAAAATCAAAATAGACGGCAAACAAATATCAAAATTGCTTGAGGGACATGAAAATGTTTGATTATGCTTGATTTTTGAGGTGCGAAAACGATGACGATGCGATTCAATGACGCCAGCATTTATAAATATTCAGTTACAAGGCATCGATCTGATTTGGATGTTTTCGACAACAACTTCAGGAATACGAGAGAATTCAGTCAGTTTTCAGAAAGGGTTAGCTCAGATAATAAACCAAAATTTTATTTTTAATACTGAGTTGTAGCTGTTTTTGAATGTTTTTAAATGCTAGAACGTTCTTATCTTTGTCATACTTTCATCAGAAAACAGCTTTCTTTCGGCATTGTTTCCATTAAAGCAAACAGAACTGAAGCACACACAAAAACAAGGCGAGACTCAAATCAGGTAGCTACGGACTTGAAAGTGGAGTTCAATGCTGCAGATCCAGCCAGTGCAATTACATCATCGAAACCTGGGGTTTCAGCTGCCTAACTACTTTGACAACCATACCTGTTTACGAGGAGATCAAATCTTTGAAGAGAGTAGGAACAAGCGGCCAGGCTAGCACTATATTTACACGTCGACTGTGATCGGCGACTAAGAAGTCAATATTGTGAATTAACAAGAAAAGTTACCATTTCAGCCGTATAACTAGTGGGCGAATGTCGGCCGCACTGAATGAGTAAAATGTCTCAGTTCATGGACACGTTTACCACAGCATTTGTTGTCATGGGGCTCACATGGCAGGAGTTGAAATTTGATCCCTTCCGTGTTGCTCAACAAGGAAGAACTTGAAAGACATTAGTGTTATCAGAATACAATCGAACTGTTTTAAAAATTTCTTAGCACGTTCTGTTATATCAGTGCTTGGAGCACACCAGGCAGTCGGCCTCAGTTTATAAAATACAGAGAACACAAATTGCAACAGGGATTTTTCAAAACACTACTGATGAGTAAAACTCGTGCCAGAGCAAAAAGTAGCTTTCAGTTCGAGGAGATATATATTACAGCTTCCTTGAGATCCGACTCCTTCCGCAATGCTTATCAGGAGAAAAAAAAATAAGCTTGACATTTACCTTATCAGAACAAAGTCTGTAGTGCAGTAAATGTTTTAAGTCGATTACGTGCAATTTTGCATTACGCGACGTGAAACGATTTTACAGCGGTGGGGTGATGAGGAATGGAGGCCTGATTCAGTATTGCAAAGTGCTGGTATTTTTATAAATGCATATGACCGATGATCGGACTACGCTAAAATGTGTTAAACATCAGACTGAAGTAAATCACAAGGCATTACTGAAGAATAGTGCCTGCGCCTGCCACGATCCGAGTCCTCTGCTCCGCGCGAGGTTAAGGAGGCACGAAAGGGTTTTTAGCTGCACGCGCGCGCGCAAACACACGCGTCAGTGTTAAATCTTGCGTAAAATCGCGCGAAGCGGAAATAAAATCTGCAGAAAATATTTGTTTCTAGCTCGAAATTTTGCTCGGTGACCTACCTTGATTTTTTGCATGCACGCACCATTCACGATGGCACTTCAAATATAAAAGTTTCGGGGAAA
>Ga0126343_10000264_pt1 | contig 18491 bp, 12 predicted proteins | sample Cyp2metagenome_FD_92531 | JGI IMG/M metagenome (GOLD analysis project Ga0126343, IMG submission 92531) | Coral microbial communities from Lord Howe Island, Old Settlement Bay, Australia - Cyphastrea 2 metagenome | ecosystem: Host-associated > Invertebrates > Cnidaria > Coral ...
AAATTTGTACAAAATATTTCGGCGAATATCTGAGGTTTGGGAAAATGCACAATATTAAAATTAGACAAGTATCATGCTTATTAATCTCCTATAACATCACAATTTCTTGACTTTATCCACTAAATGGTTTTAGAATAATTTTTTTTTTATTGCATCAGGATTGCGTCACAGTTAGAGCCCCGAATTGTTTTGCTGGAGTCAACATACATCAGTTTCTTTCGAATTTCAGCTTAAATTGCACAATAATTCGCTATATGGGTTTCACTATTGTTAAGACACATATCTCTGTTACAAGGAAATAACGAGAGAATATCGTTTAGTTCGAGATGTTAACTTTATCATGCCTTATGAAGTTTATCAGAGTGTTGTTAGATCTTTTAGTCCCGTTTAGAATAACTTGATCCTAGATAAATTAACTGTAAATGCTCGTGCATAAATTAATCTCTCGTAATGTTTGCAGAAGACCTGGCCGTTTCGAAAACGTTTAACATCCTTTAGTGTTGGTGTACCGAGAACAGTGTGTTCATTTGGAAAAGATTTCATCGCCCTAGAAATGAAGGAATCCTTGCTAACTTTTCACAACGACAACTGCTGTAAATTCCATGTGGTGTACGTATGCAAAGGTGACGCATGCACGTTAAAGACCAGAGGGCGATTTGTGACTGAATGTGGAGAAAAAAGCTGAAACATAAACCCAGGCCTCACTGCCTGGGTAACAAGATATATCTACCTTAGTATTTTCCTATCAATTTCTAGTATGTTGATATCTACATGTATGATGTTGAAAGTGGGATGGCAATGGATATTCTCGTTACACCTTTGGGTCCAAACAATGGAAACCATGACGCAAAACTGAAGATTTTGCAGTCCAAGAATCATCGACAGCGCAAAATTGTGTCCAAGTGACATGTATGTAGTAGTTATTTCAATCTTCGTCCATTCTATTTTACAAATACACTGTAAAAACATAATTTGAGGGAACTTATGCATTAAATCTTAGTGTCGCATTGAGAATTTTATCAGCTTTGCCTATATGAAACCAAAAAAGGAAAAAAAAAAACCATTACAATCAATATGTAGATGTAAAAGACCTAGAATTGAAGGTTTAGAGAAGAACAAAGCAATAAAAACCTTTGAAAGCACACCAAGCTTATCATGGTCAGCAAAAGGATCAAAACAAGATTGACGATTCACATGAACATCAAAATCCTTGTCGGCTTTAAACAACTGCACGGAACAATCAGCCAACTGAACCTGCAACCCGAGAACTGTATTAGCAGCACTAGCTCTTGAAATGCTTCAAAGCTTACAGGGATTGATCAGAGATCTACAGCCAGCTCGCAATCCTCAACAAGTAGTTCAGTGTGTAGCTCTAGAGTAGCGGTTTCCAATTTCTGAACTGAGTGCTAGTGGAAAACAGTGACACAGAGAGGTGGATTCACGAAATTCTATTTCTAGCTAGGAAAGATTTCGACATATTATGGATCTGCAGTGGCAGCAGCAGGAACTGAATCGTAATAAGATACTTAAACAACAACAGCAAAATCACTAAGTGCAACAGGTATTAAAACCGCAACAGCTACATACTTTGCCCTTAACCCTGCCTTAGCCTGAAGTACCAACATAAATTTCACTGGTGATACTATCGAATATTGCAATTTTATTGGGCATTTGACACCATGAATGAAGCTTAAACCATAAGCTGTAAGGACAGAATGTACTACTTCGTGCAATACATGGCAGACGATGTACAGGAACTAATGGAAATTTGTCTTGTAATGGTTCCAAGAAAGGTTATTGCAAGCACGGAAACTTTTCACTAAGCATTATGGACAGCCATACAGGATTGCATGAAAAAGTGTTGAATGAGTCATTAATGGGCCTGCTATCAACTATACCGTCATTTTCTGTCCTTTAAAGTAGAGAACACTTAAACTGACATTAGGTTACCTAAGCAAAATTGAGAACCCCAACAGCTTCATGAAAACAGTGTCTAGACTTCTGGTCAACCTGCACCAACAGTGGTGTAGTCTAGTTAAGACACCATCACCGAGAAGCAAGAAGGAGAAGTAACTATCAGTGACGTTCCACGATTCACTGATATTAATGTAACCCATATCCAGCAACAAAGGCAGTCTCGACAAGAGAAAATCAACAAGCAGAAGGGTTTCTTTGTTTGTAGCAGATGCCCAGAACACTTATAACACTAATGGAGGCATTTCTGATGAGATCACGGAGCCAAGATCCAGTCATAGCAGACTATGCTACCAGCTGTGCAAATCTCCTCATTGGCTATCCCGATGTAATGATTTAAAAAGAGGCGTCATTGAAAGGTAGGAGCTTGTGTCAGTAACCAGATTACTAGTAGTACCAGAAAAAGTAAGAGCCAAAGGGGGTGACACCCTTTTCAAAATATGCTTTCCTAGATGATGGCTCGAATATGACCTTCTGCAGTGATCAGATACTGATGGAGCTTGAAGTCAAATGTATCAACACCACATTAATGCTAACCACTCTGGAAAGAGAAAATAGTTGGAGAGCAAGTTCTTTGATCCAGTTAGAAGTCTTTGAATTAGATGAAAATAATTTCATTGAGCTACCACTTGTTTTCTACTCCTGCACTGCCAATTTCATCGGAAAGTGTACCTTGTAAAGATAACATTGACAGGTGGCCCCATCTACATGTAGGAGGAATATGTATTGTGCAAAAGCTCTAGTTTCCACTTGGTCAATACTATGGAAAAACAGCGATAACAGTCACTTCAAGAGAAAGGAGACATGTCTGTTGTGATGGTGGTAAGCTACGTTTGAGCAGTGCTGTACCACTTATCAGTATGTGTGATGAATTCCAAATTTTTCCAGGCGCACTATATTTTTAGCAAGTTTAAATTTGACAAAAAGATACCAGGTTTCTGTAACTATAAGTCTGTTTAGTAATGCATCACAGATGATGTCTAAACAAAGCCCTGGTAAGGACCAAAAAAGGCACACAAGCCATAAGGTGAATAATTTTCACCAATGTTCTCACCACATTTTGACATCTTCTGTGTTCTGCTATTAAACAGATGCAAGGCAACATGAAATCTACTTGTTTTACTAGTCTAGAGAAACCAAAAACTGTAAATAAAATTGGCAATGTCACTTATGCATCTGTCCTTTAAATTATGATCACAAGTAAGAAAAAAGGAAAACAAGAGAATAATTAGACATAATTATAGCAGAATACTAATAACCAAATTATTCACTCTCGATTTATATGAGGAGATAGTTGACGAAGCTGAACGCTAAATCAGCTATCAACTCATGAAAATCAAAAACAAATGTCATTGGTTCTTTCTCTCAAATTAACACTGATCTATAAATATTTCACTTTAGTCTATGGCTTTTCTCTCAAATTAACACTGATCTATAAATATTTCACTTTAGTCTATGGCTGGCTCAAGGAGCGGGCAAGATGAACCAACTCCTGAGCCATGATTGGCTATCTAGCCTGTTAGAGATTACCTGCTGTGTCCCACAAGAAAATAGTTTTTTGCCATATAATAAATCCTTTATTCGCGGCAGCTGACAAAGGTGGCGCTTTGGTTGTTTGGCAGGCCGACCTCTACCAAAAAGAAGCTTTGCGGCAACTTTCTGGCACCTCTTTTTATGCTAAAGTCGATAAAGATCTCACCTTCACGAACCAACAAATTGTCAAGAGCACTATTAACAACCTTATAGTCAAACAAGAATTGCCGGCAACTGCTACCAATCTCATCATCACCACTCCTAGAACTTTGTGTATTTACTTTTTACCTAAAATTCACAAACCTAACAACCCAGGTCGACCGATTGTTTCTGCCTGTAGTTGCCCTACCAAACTCATTTCCAGCTATTTAGACAAAAATAATTATGGCACCTATTGTCAGATCTTTACGGTCGTACATGTATGTTAAAGACAGTCAACACACACTTCAAATTTTTCACGATTTCAATTTCCTGGGCAAAGACAAGCTTATTTTCACTATGGATATTACATCTCTTTACACCGTCATCCCTAATGGCAAAGGTCTTCTTGCCCTCAAACATTTTTTTGATTTACACACTGTTAAGGAACCAAGCTTGGAAACACTACTCCGCCTGGCTGAACTAGTGTTAACACTCAACTGTTTTTCATTCGCAGACAGTTATTTTAAACAAATCAATGGCGTGGCTATGAGTACTAACATGGGACCCAGCTACGCTAATCTTTTCGTAGCCTACATTGAACACCAATTTGTCAATCAATACAACGGCCCCAAACCTGAACTCTACTGTTGCTACATTGACGACCGTATTGGCACTACCTCTTCTACCAGAGAGGACCTCAATCAATTTACAACCAATTCGTTTCATTCTGCTCTTAAATATACCTGGGAAATTTCCAATGCTTCTTTAGCATTTCTGGATATCAAAGTTTCCATCGAAGGTGACAGTTTATGCACTAGTGTGCACTACAAACCCACAGATTCTCATAGTTATTCGTTGTATTCATCTTCACATCCATCACATGTCAAGAATTCCATTCCTTATTCTCAGTTTCTCAGACTTCATCGTCTTTGTAGTGACGACTCTGATTTTTCATTAAAATCAGAGGAAATGCGCAATTTCTTCAACAAACGTGGCTATCCTGCTTCCGTTGTTCAGGTGGGCCATCATCGCACAAAACAAATTGATCGGCAGTCAGCACTAAAAACGTCACTAAGAGACTGAGAACGAGAGAATTCCATTCACCCTCACATTTCACCCTCACAATCACGCAGTGAAATCAATCATTCTCAACACTTTAAATTACTTCAAAATGATCAGGTACAGGTAGAATTTTGCAACCTCCAGTAATTCCATTCAAACGTGACAAAAACATATAAGTAACTTTTTAGTCAGACTGAAGCATATTCCAATCAAGTGAACAACCCGGTACTTTTAAATGAGCTCGTACATGATGCAAAACATGTCCTTTCATTCATAACGTTGAGAAAACATCGGGACCCAAGCGATCAATCAAGATCACTGATCATTTCGCCTGTACCTCAGCCAATGTCATCTACTGCAGAACTTGCACGTTTTGCAAAAAGTTATATATACATGTAGGCCAAACAGGGAGATGACTAGGCGACCATTTCCGAGAACACCTTCGCGAAGTAGAGAATGACGACCAAACACATCTAAGCTGGTCACAAGGTGCTTTAATCTCCCTAATCATTCTACGCAACATATGGCAGTCTGCAGTGTTTCCCTTCATCATGGAAGCACAGAAAGCAACAAAACTCTAGAACAATTAAATTTTCAAATCGGCACTCTTAATCATAACGGTATTAACGAATGCTTTTCTTTTCTTTTCTTCGATAAATCTTACATGTAGGAAAAGTTTTCGTTTAAAAAAAACATCCACAAAAAATGTTATTCGTATGCGCGAAAACAATTTTGCCGTCTTAATTATTCTAATTAGCCCCTAACAATTCTTATCATCATGTTGTCAAACAAGGAAAGGTTACGTGACAGCTAAGCACATGGTTTCACAAAACACACCCAAACGTTGTTGTCTTGTGAATTCTATGAATGTTTTTGAAAAAAAATAGACTGTGTCCCTTTTCTTTTGTCGAAGCCGAGACCAAAGAAAGGAAGAAAGCATTTAGCTGGGAATCGGCAGCAGACCCTGCTTCAAGCAGCAAAGGTTCTTTTATACAACCAAGATGAATGGTTACGAGAAATCAGAGAAATCGAAGAACATGAACGCAAATCGGATACGAGTAAAAAGCAGTCGGTTGAAATAAGTTCACTGAAGCCGTTCTAAAATTCGGTTGGAAGAAGCTGAAGAACGTTTGCAACATCACCAGTATCTGCCAGCACCGAACTGTTAGCTGCTGCTCTCGATCGCTTTGTTGATCGCTTTCTTTCTTTCTCGATTGCTTCATCTTTACAAACCTAGACTGTTCACAGTCCCCTATTTCTCCGTGAGATCGTAGATGCCAATCGTTGAGTTCGTCGGGCCACCATCTTGGTCTCTCGATGCGAGCGAAACTGGGGAGAGTACAAAATGCCGGTGGGTAGTGGCGGTGGGGTTGATAGCAAAGGGGTGAGGGGACTGAGAAAATAGGAAGACTGTAACAGATTCCCACTGTCTCAAATTCAAGGGGCGCGGCCGTCAGTTTGGCACCTCCGCTAATCAAATCAATTGACAATCTCCTCCCCTGAGAAAAACCTGTCAAATGAGGGAAATATGATCTGATAACATGCTACTGTGTAGTAAACATTTTGAAGGTTTACTAAATTGAGTTGAATGAATGTGGCACGGAAGAACTCTTCTCTTACTCCAAGGAAAACGGCAAAGCCCGCAGAGAATTCCAATGTTTCAGATGCGTGCCATCTTTGCGGCATTAATTTTAAAATTTCAGTCGCTGATTTCAGGGGAAAGAACAAGTACATTTTGACTGATAATCTATTCCAGATCCCTCAAAAGGGCTGGAGTTGACAAAATTCCCTTGGCAGATCTGTTGAAGATACATCTGTATGTTGAAGTGGACCCACGAGGTGGGAAATCTCCCCGTGTTTGCGCAAAGTGCGCGTTGAAGATTCGCAATGCAAGTACCTTGATTGAGTTCATCAGGACAGCTATTATTCGAGAAAACACCGACCAGGAAAGTCAGGGAGAGCAGCGACTGAAACAAATGAACATTGTTTCCCCGCAGAGAAACATAAAAAAACCTCGTGCCTATAGCTCACCTCTACTTCAAAACAATCATCCCTTCCCTGGGAAAATCCCGCACGTTTATCGCCGGCAAAACGCCCGTTGTTGTTCAGTGAGAGGATCGAGCCAAACACTCCAGCCGCAAAGAGGGAATTGATTCGGCATCACAGCAGTTGACAATTTTTCACCTTTCAAGAGAAAATCCTTCGCGCTTGCCGCCAGCGGAACACATGTTGCTTCTCGTCAACCCAAATATCGACCATGCAGCTCCAACCTTGCTTGCGGGATCATTTTGTGCGCGCTTTAATGCCAATCTGCCAAGACAAGAAGTTTGCAATCAATGCCATTTTGCCCTAAGCCGTGAATTGATAAATGTCATTTTCTGTCACTCAAGTTGTCAACACTCTGCTATGCTCTGATGAACTCTATTGTCCCTTCGACCAGTTGAGTCTGCCCCCTCACCCCTACGCTATCAACCCCACCGCCACTACCCACGGGCATTTTGTACTCTCCCCAGTTTCGCACGCATCAAGAAGACCAAGATGGCGGCCTGTTGAAATCAACTATCGGCATATACGATCTCATGGAAAAATAGGGAACTGCGAACAGTCTATTACAAACTTAGCTATAATTAAAAATGAAGTCATCAGAATGTTTTCATTCCTGCTTGTAAAAGTATTTGAGAAGTCAGTCAAATGATTCGGCTTTTACTAACCTCAAGGACTAAATTGTTGGGCCGGTCTTGGAAGCGGCTTTTTATCAACAAGAAAGTTTTCCAGAGCCGCAAAAATATGTTGGTTTCTTGTTTCAAACTACTGTTGTTCAAGAAAACTGATACTGTCTTTAATTGATCAACACTTAATTTGTTTGGCACCTAGGTGTCGCTAATCTCATTGCGGTTGAAATTCTTTTTTTCCTTGTGACTCAATACGAAAATTTGGGCAAGTTGTGCATGCATTTTGAACTCCAAGTCAGCAGCCCCTGGATCAATTTGGCTGAAATTTGGCCAAATTGTTGTCAGGTGGGTTCTCTAAAACTGTGCCTGCAAATTTCAATTCTTCTTTTCATTTCAAAGTTATAATAGGCTATTTTCACTAGAGGTGGCAATGATTTCTCATCCCCGAATACACTTGCTTGTAAAAATGAAACAGAGGCACATTCCAGAAATCTGAGACATGATTTTTGGGCAAATGTGTGAAGAAATGAACGCCGTATTAATCATTTTCTTCTGTTTGTTTTTGGTGAGTGTGGAACTCAATGAATGAAAACACTGAGTTTCGCAAAAACCTCTGCATTTTTTTAACACATTAAAGTTTTATACCTTTTAAATTAGCTGTAATCATGATTATTCAGCTTTCAAAAAATATACGGGTTATGGGGATCGTTCTCAGGCTTATGGCCTGAGAACGATCCGCGTCCAGACAGCCCAGGTGGGTTGGCTGATACCTTAAGTCAAGTCTGCTGGATATTGGCGTCATTTGTTTTTGTCTGTTTATGGACCTCAACTCAGTCTCGGTCTATAAACATGCAAAAAGAGCCAGCCATCTTACTCTCACACTTGGTCAACAACCCATAAGATTATATTAACTTCATATTTTCAGAAAAATCATACCCAGATTGAATCATCGTGCAAAAACTTGCTGCCATTTACATGACAGTTTTGGGGTATAGTATTGTTTAGATACCACTTATTAACCGAGAGCGAGATCATTACAGGGAAATCTCAGAACGAGGCCTTGATGTGTTGACCGAGCGATAGTGACGCCAATACATCAAGGCCAAGGTCTGAGATTTTCCTGTAATGACCAAACGGAGGAGGGTAATAAGTTATTGTTATATTGCCTTTTTAGCGTTATTCTTATATAGAGTACAATAAAAACACCAGAAGTAATTTTCCACATTCGCTTGGGCACGCAAGACGTCATTCGAGGTCATGTTCACTGAACCGAAACAAACATGGTAATGCGATCAAAACCGCAAGACACAGTTTCTTTGACAAAGAGACAATTTTTGTCTTCAATAAGTCAATAGCTATGGCAAATTTAACGACTTTTAAAATTTAAAAATAAAAAACAACTTTCATAATGCTCGGTCATTACACGAAAATCTTGCCCTCTCAGGAGCCAATCAGAGTGTGCGTTCTATTGAAGCCATATAATAATAACACATACCAAACACTTTCTTTTTTTTTTTTCTCCTTGAAACTTCGAATTATAAGCAATTTTTTAAATCTTTATTTGAAACATCAGAGAATGAGAGCATGTCACCACCATCTGGGCAACCTCCAGATATTACTAGTGCACTCAAATGACTGACAGTGTACATTAGCTTAGCCAATCAGATTGCAGTCTGTTCATAGAATTCCAATCATAAAAAGTGTAACCTCTTTAAAACAATACACATATACATGTCAAGTAAGAGATAAGAATTTGTTAGTTGCCCCTACAAATGACTCAAACTGCACTAAAAATTTGATAAGTAACATTTCATACATGAAGATGGAGGACATCATTATACACGTCATCTGGAATTAACTTAATTTATGTGGTGTCATCAATTTTGCTACTCCTTGTTTGTGAATGGCTGGCAAAGGCAGATTTCTGTTTTGCATTCTGCTTCAGAAATTTCACCTTTTACTTCCCCACCCTTCATGGACTCTCTTTACTCTGTTAAGTTATGTGTAGTAGGCATGTAAGTTACAATGTATTTTATGTTATGCAGAATGCATGTCTTGCAATGTCAGTCAGTACAAAAAAAGCAGGCCGCAGACAGCTGGCTGGGTGCAAAACACACACTGGGAATAAAAACTGTTTCAATGTCAAATATGTGATAGCATGTCATCTTATACATGTAACTACATGTATACCCAGCATTATAAAATTGCTTTACCATAGTCATCTTTCCCAAGCACTTGCACTATTGTAAGATGCTCTTAGCCATTGTCCTCCTCTTTGGTTTTGGCAAATTTTAAGCCTTCATATCACAGTCTTGTCACCTCTCACTTGTCAAGTGAGATGTCGGTATTTTATAGTAAAAAGGAAGACACAACATGATATCTAGTTCAAGTGACAACACACAACCAACTTTGCAAATGGGCTGTCCACAGCAGTCTCTGTAAAGCCAAACAAAGATAAATCTGATATCCATGACAAGAAGGAACATCACTTTCAATCAATCAGTGAGGCCCAAACATCAAAATATAGCATGCAAGGAAGCATTATGTTCACAGACTATAGCAAACTCTTTCCCTCCACAGAGATTACTATGAGAGACCACATTATACATGTATCTTGCAATAGAAATAGGTAACACCAAAGAACACCTAACGCATAAGATAATTACAGGTGTCAAACTCATTGGAAATCGTCCAGACATAATTCTAACACCTTTAAATGGCTCTACTCTCCCTAAAATCCCTTCCAACAACACAGCAAAGTGCACCACACACCATGGTTTGTGGCATACCCTTCTCTTGCTTTCTGGGGTTCTAATTTACATCGTAATAGCCTTCATAGCAAGCGTTCCGAGTAGGAAGCGAATGAAATTCGGGCCACGCGAAGGAGTTTTTCACATTCGGGCCGCACGAAAAATGGGGCGAAAGCAAAAAGGTGGAAGAAAGGGGGTGGGGGAGGGGAAAGAAGGGAATGCTTGCCCGCAAACCCCTTGATATTGAAAAACGCCCACTAGTTTTCACGGTTGAGTTCATTTATTGATTGACAAGTTTGTCACCAAGCTAAAATCACAGTAGTGCTACATGTATCTACATACTCGTTAAGAGGGCAATACGTCAAATGCTTTTCTTGAGTTTTAACGTTCATTAGCTCAACACTCACTTCATGCTATTGCTAAAAAAACTTTTAGTCGTTGAATTATAGAACCAACCGGAAATCGGAATCCTTTGTTTGAAAATTGCCAGCGCATGTAAATTCGCTTTCGCAGGGAAAACAACAATCAGTCGTCGGCTTCTCAAAGAAGATCAGTCACGGTATTTTGAGTTATTTTGAGCATTGACAAAATAACTGTTAAATTGAAGGAAACCTGAAAATAATACTTTATAAAGATAGAAAAACACCAAAGAGATCATAACAAAGCATAAAGGAACAAGGATGGTTCAGGATGGAGAGGATTGACACAGATTAAAAAACAACAAAATCGAAAAGTTAAGCTAAACTTTTCAAACCGTTTAACCGTGACTGAGCCCTTTAAATTCGGTCTTTCATTTTCTGGACACGAAAAACGACTCAGTAAAGCTAAGCGAGATTGCCATATACAGTGTAAGATTATCAAAGTCCGCTGCTTTCTGTTTGATCTTCATGCACGATCGATAATTATAACAGCAGCTGAAAGATCTTAAAAGCTTTCGCTGAATCCAGCGGGTAACAGAGCCACAAAATATTTATCCTCTAAAAGATGGCGTCTTCTGAGCAAATTCGAATACGTGCCATCCACGCCAAGTCAAATACATGTAGCACAAGCTCACAAACTTTCCTTATGACATTGTGCAAGTCACGCACAAGTAATCACTGGAATCATTCAAGCAAAATTGATACACTTGTCAATCAAGATGACCATGCCGCAGCAATCAGGAGCCTTGTTCGTGGGCGAACGGGTTTTTCAAAATCAAGGGGTTTGCAAACAGGTGTTCCCTTCTTTCCCCTCCCCCACCCCCTTCCTTCCAAACTTCTTTGCTTGGCCCGAATTTCATTCAATTCGTACGGGAACGCTTGCTACGCAGGCTAACATGGTAAGTATACAAATACTTAACAATTATTCACCGAAGTGGAGGTATTTAATATCCATCACTTTAAGCGACACTGAGGTGAATACTGTAGACAGTACCAGTAGCTTGTCACAATAAACCCCATGCCATAAGCTTCACATTTTCACTGCTTGTTTTTAAGGTGGCGCTCCACTTGCCGTTCACTTTGCTGTCAAACTTGTGCTATTCAGACCAAAAAAATGCTTCAGAGTGACGAGTTTGTGACAAGAATGCCTTGCTGAATGGAAATGCACATTTATAACAGATAACAGATAATAGATAATATAACAGATAATAGATTCTAAATGAGCAAATCAAGGTTAAAAGAGATCGGGCAAGCCCGGACAAGGTTATTATGTCTATTGGTTGAGAGTGACGCTCATTAGTAAACCTATACCAAAATAATATGCAGGAAAGCATTTTCCCTCGAGTTATAACAACAATGGACTCCACCTTTATACATATTGGTGATTTACCTATACCTATACCAATACCTACACACCAATGGGGCTTACTGTTGCCCACCTATTACTACTCAATGTTTACAAAAGGCTCGGATTTGCAAACTCTATTCTACAAGGATATTAACATAAATGAAAAGGTAACAAACAAAATGTTGCAGCTATTATGTGTATCTTTTGAACTTTGAAGAGCAATTTTTGTTGGGCAGTATGTACTTCATTTAACATATGGCAAAACTGATCAGCAATGACAAGAATTCTGGTTCCCTTACCAATCCAAATTTTGCAATACAGACTGGCAAGATGAACTGCTCACAAATTATCCTCTTTTACTATCATTGAGATGCTTCTTCAAATTGTTTGTTGAGGCACAGTTTCAGTTACGTTCACAAAAACGACATGAGAAATGTAACTAAATGTCTTTTTTTTGTTTTTTCCCCAGCTTTTCATTGAACTGGAATACTAAATCTTCGAATGTACCTGGCTAATTGTGGGTGTACTAGTGGTCCAAATTTTCCCATCTAGACCCAGACCCAGAGTATGCACCATTCAAAATTTCCAACTTCGGAAACTTTTCATTAGCTTCTTTTAACAGCATAAAAGCATTGTACACTTCAACTTCGACTTCAACTTATTTTACACTTACATTTTGAAATTACAATAGCAATTCAAGGGAAAGCCCACCGGGCTGTAGAACTTGACTTACCAGCAATTTCATGCAATAAAGTACAGACATCCAAGTATTAAATGTTTACATGTACCTTGAGTAACTCCAACCTAAGACTTTTGAAACACGACAAAATGCGTATCACAGTTTTTTTACTTTTTGATCTAGTAATTTCCAATGTAAACCTCTGAAGGCCTGGCTGCCACACCCCTTATACTGTAAATTATGTAACATGTTTTTCCACCAATTTGTGTTTGTCCTGAAATCCTACAACACAGTTTGATAAATGAATGCCATAAAGGGAAATCATGGTGCCTCTCTGATTGGAGTAACTTTGATGGGGCCTCTGCCATGATGGGTGCGATGTTCAGTGTCAGGGCACTCTTACAAAAGCATTTTCTAGCTATCATTATAATCCATTGTGTTGCACACAAACTTGAACTGTCAGTGTTAGATTCAGCAAAGTCTATACTTCTGAGGCAACCATCAAGAGCATATTCAATTTTTATCACTTTTCCTAAACCAACGTTGTGAGTTGGCTGAAATGGCTTGAAACAGCATATGGGAAAGCACATACCGGTAAATAAGAACAGTTGGCAAGTTTTGGTGGGAATAAGGTTAAAAGAATAGTTGACAATTTTAAGAAGCAGTCGTAATTCTGTGGACCTCCACTCCTGCAGGCTTGTACGGATTTACTGAGCTTAAGTACAGCAGACTGTGAGCACCACTTTTCATCCATGAGCAGCATAAAAACATCCCAATCAACTTTCAACTCAGGGGTTTCAAAAACTTTTGGTGTAGGTGCCTGTGTTAGTCAAAGTAAGCGGCAGTCACTATAAGAATTTGGGTGAAAATCAGGCCACATTAGCCAGCGGTGAAAGGCAAATTTGTGACAACAAATTAGTAGTTTGAAAACAGCACATGATTTCCAAAAGATATGTTTCACTAAAAAGGGACAAGGGACACTACCTAGCATCACATGACTTGTAAAATATTGCATAGACACATGATAGTCTCTTGATAAAGAGTATAGCACTAACCATGCTAGAATGCATGTGTCTTGTTGAGTTCTACCATAAAGAAAACCACTCAACATTTGGGCGTGATTCCCTACGCAATATATCTTTTACCTGATTAAGACACCATGAACGCTAACCAATCTGCACATGCGTTTAGAGCAATTTGGTTTTGTTGCAAAGAGAATGGTACCACAAAGAAGAGCAGGGGGTTACCTCAGACAAATAAATAGCTTTGCGATGTTCACACTTTACTGGTAGATAGACCCTGTTTTACGTAGGGTACACATGGACCTCCATCCTCCCACCCCCACCGCTTCCTTGCTTCTAGACTAATTAATTAATTGAAATTAATTCATTAAACAAACATTTTAAGTTAAGACCCATAAACGCCTTAGCAGCAGGCAACCTCCCAAACCATCCCAATAGTGCACTCTGACATATGAATTAACAAGGCAAAGAGAACAAACCATGTGTTGTCACTCAGTTGTTTCTTCAATATTTTGTACTTTTCAATAACACAAAATGAATGACTGAAGTGAGAAGACTTTGAAGGCTTAAAATTCTATTAAGAGCAATGTGACCTGGCCGCATGACAGTCTGCAGGATGCTTTCAATTCAACCAAAAATTCCAAGAAATTTAAGACTGGGGCAAATGTTACAGAAATTAACTTGGAAGAGTTCCAGAAAATCAAGAAATTTTTCATCTTCTGAAAAGCAAACCATTCAACCAAAACTCCTGGGAAGCTTTTCAAATGGAACGGAAATTTGAGGTAAATATTTTAAAAATTTAGTAACACTTTGGTAAAGCTGTCCTGCCCCATTTACGCAAATTCTGGAAAATGCTGCTCCGTTTGTCATTGGAAATTGACTGCTGTCCTGCACATCTCGTACAAAATGCATTTAAATTTATAGGTCTGGATCACATAACCAAGAATTCCAGCTTAATAACAGTGTAGATTACATTGTTACATTCACTTACCCCAGCCAAATCTAAATCCAGATCAGGAGGTGATGCTACAACATCATTCTCATTAATAATGGGGATGCAGTTCATAGATATTAACTCTTCCACTGTTGATCGTAAGTTATCCAGTGAGTATTTATCGTGCACATCTTGCTTTGTTATTAGTACCTGCAATAGCAATGGAAACCATTTGGCTTCTCTTAGGTATACATATATATATATAAACAGAACTTATTAGTTATAATGCAAGAGTTAGGTTATTTGGTCATTTTATTTCCTATACCTAATGATTACATGAAACTCAGAATAGCGGGTTATTGCTCTAGTTCAACTATTGAGCACTTTTGAGTTGACGAAGATTTCAACCCATTAATTTTGGATTATAAACAGTACTATATATCTTAATAGCCACTCTCCCAATTGAGCTTTTCAGGGCCTATGAAAACAAAGATGAACCAAATAATGAAACAAGTAATGCAAATTCATAACACAACGTAACATAACTTATCAATACATGCCAGATGTAACTGGTCAGTGACATCTGTCAGTAATCAATGTGTTATGCATTTCTTTTAGGTGTTTAATTAGGTTGCTTGGTATTAGTTCCCACTGGGATTATTAGGCCTTTATATACCACTCCTTGTGAATATCACACCACTTGACGCCGACCAGTTTACTTGAGGCTGTTTTTTCCTATTGTTTTTATTTTTTGTTGTTCGCAATAGCGTGTGACATTTTCTTGCATTCTCCGGCTTGTAACCTGTATTTAGCGTGTCTCAGATTCTTGTAATAAACTCGATTATTGCTGGCGGCTCCCTCCACTATTTGTTGTCTTTCTTGTCTCCTGTACTTATAATAGAAATGTTTCCTATTTGGCTGAGCAAGGCGAAATAGAATATAAGATAAGTCCTTGATTAGCAGTGATTGAGCTGCTGCAGACAAACATATCTCTTAGACGTGCATAATGATAAAAACTTATCAAGCCACCCTATCATATCACGAGAAACTCCTCACTACCACTGTGCACAATTCATGTGTTTTACTATGGTTATTAATGTTCCCTAAAGCAAATGCACAAAATAAAGCAAAAAAAGAGAAAATTTAATCTCCAAATTCCCAGTGTTGGAGGTGTTGAGAGCCCTCACGTAAATTACTAAGAAGCTAAACACACTGTAACCAGTTGAAACAGGAGCTTTGCCTCATCTATGAAAACCGGGGAAATGGTCTCTATTGTTCGTTTTAAAACAGGATGGATTGAGAGGGTGAGAAACCAACTATATCTTTTCAACCTAGAGAACCGAAATTGCAATCATACATGTAAAACAATAAACGAAGCATCTGGAGCACGCACCAGCGACCAAAGAAGAAAAAATATTAGAGAAAATTGAAACATTTTTTATAAAGCACTCTAGCTCTATACTTCTAACATTCGCATTGGAAAATGCAACATTTACAAGTTTTATCAAAAATTTAGAGCTACCCAGACTTAAAATGTTTGACAGCTCTGACAAAATTGACCTAGGACAAACAAAGTGGCAGACAAAAATAATAATTAATACGCAGCACAGGAGTTTTGGGCTTTCAGACTTTCAACTCATGCTTTGCATATATAATAAGCTGTGTTCACACGCTGAAATTTTAAGCTGGTGAGCCTTTGACGCCACTTTTCCCTGGATCCAACCCTCTGAGGTCCAATCGCTCAGTTTTGAACGTGAGTAATGGCAGATCATGAAATCCAAAACTTACACTCAAAGTAAACGGCCTTTGGATAAAAATCAAAGCTCAAAATTTTGCCAGTCAAGTGTTAAGCAGACAATTTCAAAATCTCGAGAGAAAAAAGAAGTGCTTTTTGAGTTATTTTTTTGTAAAAAAATACCTCTTAGTCGGCGCGTCGAGTATGTTATGGGTCGTGGATTAGTCAGTGAGTCAGTCAGTGAGTCAGTCAGTGAGTGAGAGATGTATGTATTTCACACCAATCAGATTGGATCTACTATAAACAGCCAATCAAATTTTTCGTTGTAAAGGGTAATGGCATGTGGGAAGATCTTATTCGGTTACAGTTTAGAACGACGAAATATTTTTCCTTTCATAAAAGAGGAAGAAGTATTCATATATTGGGTTTACATCAACACTTTTTGTGGGTTAGGCAGGGGGTTTTAGTTATGGACGAGATGAGCCTCGAGGTTTGAAACAGTATGTGAGCTAGTTGTATGCAAATGAAACGAGACACTTTTATTCTTAGTTGTAAAGGTAATTTGATCCTTTTGTTTTTCTGAAGGAGTAAATTCAATTAGAGGTCACGTACTGTCGCTCCTAGTTCTTAGGAAATGTTTTAGAGGAGACGAGACTATTTTGTTTTGAAAGAGTTCCAACGTTTACAATTGTAAGTGCATATAACGATTGCTTTGCATGCAAATATAGCGAGATATCATTATTTTTTAGTTACAAAGGGTAATTCGAGACTGTTGTTTTTCACAAGGGAGTAAATTAAATTAGGGCTTACGAATCGTCACCACTTGCTCCCACGAGATGGTTGCTATCTCTAGTTTCAAATGGTAACTTGATACTTTTGTTTTTTTTATTTACTATTGTTTTTTTTATTTACTATTATTTTTTTTTTTTTAATTATCTCTTAGTCGGCGCGTCACGTATGTTATGGCCGGGTCTATGGATGTCAGTGAATGAGTGAGTAAGAAATGTAGGTATGTCACACCAATCAGATTGGATCAACTATAACCAGCCAATCAAATTTCTTGTTGTATAGGTAAATGGTATGTGAGAAGATTCTTTCCTCCTTATTTCGGGTAAAAAAAGAAGAAATGACAGAAGGAAGAAAAGTCGGCAGGGCAAGTAAAACAAAACCATTTTTCCGTAGCTCAAAGTCTGGATTCGCCACTGGCTTGTTATGAACGAGATGAGTCTTGAGTTTTGAAGCAGCTTTAATAGTAAGCAAATGGCACCAGATATTTTTATTTTTAGTTACAAAAGGTAACTTGATACTTTTGTTTTTCAAAAAAAAAGTAAATTTAATTAGAGGTCACGAATCGTAGCTTCTAGTTCTTCGGATATGATTTGGAGGAGGCGTGATTTTAAATTTGAGACAGTTCTTATGTTTACAATAGTAAGTGTAGGTAACGATTGTTTTGTTCTTGTTGCAACTATAACGAGATATTTTTAAATTTAGCTACAAAGGGTAATTTGACACTGTTGTTTTTCACAAGGGAGTAAATTCAATTAGAGCTAACAAGTCGTTATCATTGAGTTATTTTTTTGTAAAAAAAATACCTCTTACTCGGCGCGTCGAGTATATATGTTATGGCTCGATGGATGAGTGAGTCAGTCAGTCAGTCATAGATGTATGTATTTCACACCAATCAGATTGGATCTACTATAAACAGCCAATCAAATTTCTTGTTGTAAAGGTTAATGGCATGTGGGAAGATCTTATTCCGTTACAGTTGAGAACGACGAAATATTTTCCTTTTATAAAAGAGGAGGAGGTATTCATATATTAGGTTAGGTGAGGATTTTACTTATGGACAGGATGAGACTTGAGGTACAAAACAGTACGTGACCTAGTTGTATGCAAATGAACGAGATACTTTTATTCTTAGTTGTAAAGGTAATTTGATCCTTTTGCTTTTCAAAAGGAGTAAATTCAATTAGAGGTCACGCATCGTCGCTTCTAGTTCTTAGGAAATGTTTTAGAGGAGACGAGACTATTTCAATTTGAAAGAGTTCGAACGTCTAAAATTGTAGTGCAGGTAAAGATTGCTTTGTTCTAGTTGCATGGAAATATAGCGAGATATCATTATTTTTTAGTTACAAAGGGTAATTCGACACTCTTGTTTTGCACAAGGGAGTAAATTAAATTAGAGCTGACGAATCGTCACCACTTGTTCCCACGAGAGGCTT
>Ga0126343_10000265_pt1 | contig 18487 bp, 10 predicted proteins | sample Cyp2metagenome_FD_92531 | JGI IMG/M metagenome (GOLD analysis project Ga0126343, IMG submission 92531) | Coral microbial communities from Lord Howe Island, Old Settlement Bay, Australia - Cyphastrea 2 metagenome | ecosystem: Host-associated > Invertebrates > Cnidaria > Coral ...
AAAAAAAGAGGAGCTGCAATCACCGGGGTGGGTCGGGGTCGTTGGTGTGTCGGGGGGGGGGGGAATTGGGGGGGGGGGGGGGGGGGGGGGGGGGGGGGGGCAACCACTTGCACAGGACCCAGTAAAGTTTTAAACACCTTGGTAGCAAACTTCAAAGGTGCCAATAGTAAAATCTAGGCCGTCAGAATCTGTCTCTAAACAGGAGGTGCAGATAATAATGGAATATCCCCTTGTCCCTGTCTTCAACCGATCTCTTTTAACTACTTGTGTACTGGTATTAGTGAACTAATTATTTTTTTATCCTTATCATTTGCAGGTGGCTCTGGAGAAATCCTTTAAGCCAGAAGATTTACGTCTTGAATAAACCTCAATAAAATCTTTTGAGACTAAAGGGAAAGTGTGTTATCTTGTTTTTGTAAATGCATGTGCAGTATAAGTGGTTTCAGAGATCCCAGGATTACTTTGGTGATTTCTTATTTCTACTGTCTATTTTGGAAACAAACCCGGCATTATATATACTCCGTTAAAGTAGCTACAAAACATGTAATGATGGAAACATAAAGTAAGCTGGACGTTAAATATATATAATCTCATTTGGTGTATAATCTTCAGGCAGAAGTCACCAGGCTAGAAAAAAAAGCAATCTCAATCTCGAGACGTCACAGCCAGGTGAATATTCTATGTGGGTTGAAATGATGACACAATGAACTGACTTAACATTGTATTTACTTCAAAATATACTTTTACCACCGTTTTCGTTGATTCGCGACTTTGAAAAACAAAACACCCGCGGAAACATTTCCAAAATTTCCGTCAGTCTTACATGTTATCGACATATCGGATCGAAATCCACCAATCACAGCCCGCTAGCATGACGTAGAGAAGGTCACGCTAGTGGCTGTGATTGGTGGATTTCGATCTAATCTGTCAATAACATGTAAGGCTGATGGAAATTTTGGAAACGTTTCCACGGGTGTTTTGTCGCGTATCAATGAAAATGGCGGTAAGCGAGGGAAGTGAACTGTTTCACTTTCCCTTTTCAACAGACTGCTAGGAAATGAAGCAGAATATTCTAGCCGGAGATGTAGCTCACCATTAAACTGTGATAAGCAACTTGGGTGTAAGAAGGGGGAGAGAGGGAGGCAACAGTCTCATCTCATCCTTTATCATGCCTCACAAGACACAAAAGGCCAACCGCAGATGCCGCCTAATGGCGTCTAGGGTTGGAATAGAGTCTACCTGCCAGCAGTCGGCCATTTCTGCACCCTCTTACCCGCTAGCTGCAAGTCTGCTCACAGGCTAGAAGAAAAAGGTAAGCAAAGAGAAACAAATTTGTTTGTTACCTTTGTAGGCTACATTTACACGTTTTCTGATTGTATGGGTGGAGGTTTCATAAGCCTCATCAGTGGGAAGGCAACTGCTTCTCACAGGCAGGCAGAACTTTCAACTGGACCTCATATGATCCCAGTTACTTGGCTTGCTTAGTTGCCAGGACTGACTTTGGTTTGACTTGAAGAAACAAAATCAAAGTGTTCCCCACAAAATTTGGTTGTGGAAACCAAGATCTTGGCCGCACTGGCCCACCTCATGCAAACAGCAATTTCAGTAACTACCAGGGCCAACCCAGTGAAGAGGGCTCACATAAAGTGGCCCTTAAGTGAGGACCTCAATTGAGAAAACAAGCGAACCAAAGCAATTAATAACATGGTACTTTATTGAACAAGACCTTGCCAGCTTTAAGATCACGTAAAGTAAGTACGTACCATGTACAATGAAAGTTTTGACGGGCACAATCAATGTATAAAGGTACCGGTACCGTACATCACTCAACTTGGTTCCATTGGCCCATTCCATGTAACAAACTCTAACCTTACTACAATACATCCATCTTTGATAAATGGACTGAACCATTGGAACAATTCCAGTACATATGTAGATAACTTACTATTTTCTACTGTTTGCTCCAGAAGGTTAGCCTGCAGTGCAATAGCCTGCAAACACAGATGGATTTCCAGATTTTTTTTCACCAAAACCAAAACCTCCTAAATCTGTCAGTGTTTGAAGGGTGGTGGAAGTGTAGCTGCACAAGTCAAAAGCCTCTTGACTGTCTGTGACACAAGCACAGGTTTGGAAAGGATCGATTACCAGCCGCTGTTCGGGAAAGGAGCCTGCGCTCCTCCCCTGAACTCACTTTCGGGGAGGAACGACACGAGAGAGCGGCGGAAATCGAGCCTAAGGTTTGGAGGAAGTGTGAAAATTGTCATCAGTGATGGATTTGTTAGTTGGATGAGAAACTAGTTTGATTAACACTCCATCCACACTTACCTATATATTTTAAAATCTGCAACTTTTTCTTTGCAGATTAAAATATGTCTCCGTCCACACAAAGCAAAAATATCTGGATTCCCTGCCAAATCCACCAGATTAGTGTGGACAGAAGCCATATCCGAAAAGAACAAGTTACAGAATCAAAAACGTCCAGATGAGGCCTAAAAAGAACACTATAAAATAACTACACACCATGCCAATGATGAAGAGTCTATGATGTAAAAATTCCTATTTGGCAGATATCCATATATTACTAGTACTCCAAGTCCTCTACTACGTACTAAGCAGGGTATTTATGCCTTCCAGTGCTCTATCAAATTTCTCAGCAGAAAGCACTAGGACAGTTCTATAAGGCTTTAATTCAGAATCATCAGAAGTCCATCTGCCTGCTACAAGAGTTTCATCAGAGTCTGTGCTGGCTGCATAACTGAATGATAGTTCACTTTCCTGAAAGCAAAAGAAAACACAATCAATACAAGGGAGGCATTTAACAACGTGGATGCTAAAAAGTCTACAATCTTTTTAACACGATCGCTTTTTGTAATACATTGTATTTTCAGTTCAACATTTCAACTGATGGCATTTAATTAAGTGGTGCGTACATCACTAAAAGATCTCTTTATAGAAAATAACAAGATTATTGTCAGAATAGGCAAGTCCATGCACCCTTTTTTTGAATGAAAATGGTTCAATCTGCACGAAAATGAACTTGTAAGTCAAACTCATTTTCATGAAAGCTCTGCATGATGACTCAATTTGACTAACTTATTATTCCGGAATAGCTTATCAATCGCTGGAAATAATATTAATAAATTGATTTACCATTCTTCCATTATTCCTTGCTGATCATGTTTACAACAGTTAATCACCCTTCTACCCAAAAAAGTGCTTTAAAATGGTACTTTGTTTTTTGTTTGTTGAACAGGTTGTGTTTTTCAGAATTACTGTTAACTATTTAACTGATCTTGATCATAAAGAGATTGTTAACCTTACCTTTAAAAACACTTCATCTTCGACATTAATAAAATTCAGTACACTAATTGCTTCCTTGGACTTGGCCTTCTTAGCCTTTTTCTGTGCTTTAGTCTCAATGTCTTTGTACGTCTTGCATATTATTACAAAATAGGAAAGAGGCATGTCCTGTCCCTAACATGTGGAAAGAGCACCATGTCAAATTCTAGGTTGTGTTTTACTGGTATGAAGTCCCCCACAAAGAATGCACCATCATCTCAGCTCCTGTATTGTAAACTCTGTTTTTTCTCGATAAATGCTGGGTCTCCAATAATCGTCAGGTCTCCCAGGTAGATTCGTAACTAAGATCCTAGTGTTATGTACACTGTACAGTTTATTACAAAATATTTTAAAGCTCTGAAAATAATGGATAAAAACTCTAATAAACTCCGGGTTCAAATAAACTGCACAATACAACCAACACCTGATTCACCAGTCAAGTTCAAAATAAACGCTGGGGGCATTTAATTGAGAAAACACAGTAACTACATGTATAAATCACATGGGACACTGATCATGGGTCCTAAGCCCTGGCCACTCATTCAGTCATTCAACATGATAACACCACATCTGTAAGTTCCAACAAGGAAGCACCTCTCATACAAACAGTCTGAGAATCATGTAAACTATAATAATTATAGTTTACATGATTCTTAGACTGTTTGTACAAGAGGTGCTTCCTTGTTGGAACTTACAGATGTGGTGTTATTGTTATACATATTAAGGGTTTATAGTACATTGAACAAAACTCCTGATACCTTTTTATACATCTTCTTTAGTTCAGATCTAAAAGAAAGAAAAAGAGGAATCTTTCAAATACATACCAGCTTTCAATTCCACCTATAAAAATCGTCAATTGGGTATCAAAAGTCATTCTCCAAAATTCATAGATTTTCATCATTTCTAATAATTTGATGTTTAGTGGAAGATGGCTAAGAAATCTACCAGTTGAAGATCTATTTAAAATTGCACAATGGTCTTGTCTTCTTATGACATTACAATGTTTGTTTGGAGGGGATGATATTCTTGTTGGCATTGCCATTCTGGTTTTCTTATGTACAATATGCTCTATAAGGTCTGTCACAAGGCAACATACTGGGACGGACACCCTCCTTGAGGCAGTCACTCATGATCCCAGCTACATGTACATACAATAAACCCCACACAGGGCTTGACTTTCAGGAAAACACTTTTTGGCCAGCTGGCCCCTAAGTTTTCAGATTGTCTCCAGTAAAAGTATTTCAATCAGTGAAAAGTGTAAAAAAAATGTTAGTCCTGAGTGAAAAAAATTTGGTGGTAGTGGTAAACCCAGGGATCGCAACGTAAAGCTCTGCCACACTTGTACCAAGTATGCCTTCAAAGGGGATAATTGGGTTTCATCAACTGGGTTGATATGTGAAATACCCACTGTAAAGAGATTCAGTGACCAATTCACATTATTAAGTTGAAACCAGTTGATAAAACCAAATTATCTTCAGTTGTTATACTTCTCAGCAATGCAGCACCACAGTTTCTTTGGAACCTTACCCCCTCCTCTCTTCTAAGGGGACGTTTGACAAAAAAAAATAAGTTCATGTACCTTAATGTTTTGTAAACAGGTACTGCAATCTGTGGTGGAATATTAATAAAACGCTCATTGAGAAGAAATCCCACAGAATGCGGTCCTTCCATCACCTCTGTGAATTCTGCAGTCTTTTCTTTAGAAGTAAACTCTCGACATTTATCAACCAACAGTTTCTTTAGTTGCCTAACAGCATCATTATCCTTTAAAAATAAAGACAGAAAAGTCAGTATGTATTTCTCATTACATTGCTTGTGTATGTAGCCGATATTACAGGCAGCCTGATTGCCCAATTCTAGGGCACTTATATAAAAATTCTCCTGTAATGCCCATCGACCAATTATGGGCCTACAAAGACAAAGCAGAAAGCCATTTGCTATAATAAACAACTTATTAACCTCAAACATTTGGTCTTTACTGAAGAATCTCAAACCTTCGCTTTGTCATATTGACAAAGTTATGGCAAGTTCACTACCAGAAGTCTCAGTTTGAGATTTTCCCGCAAAGACCTCAATCTAAATTGATAATTTTAATGAATATTAAGTAGTCATTAAATCTGTACAGTGTAAACCATAAACTAAGATCTATAATTCTGCCCACCATTACAAAAGCATAAAATATAAGACCAGACTATTTAAAGATTTCCAACCTGATGTTTTCTAAGGTTCACCACTGTTGTTACTCCAAAGACATCCTCTTCTGAGTCATCATCATCGTCATCATCATTAGTTTTACTTTTACCATTGTTTTCATCATCATCTTCACTGTTCACAACCTTTACAATCATATATATGACAGGATAAATAAATCAGCAAAATCATCTACATTTTTTAATAGCACTGTAATTATTTTAAACCCAATTAAGTACACATGTATTTTCAACAAAATTCTAGTCAGAAACAACATGTATTTATTACTAGCCACTTTTATTATTTATTACTAATAAATTATTTTTAATAATAACTATATAGTCCAGTACTCAAAGAAAAACTTGACTCCCAAATTTAACAGTACCCACTTACACTTGGTTGGAGAGAGGCACTACAAGAGTTAAGCATCTTCCCAAGAACTTCAAACAACCATGTCCAAGGCTCACACCTGTACCACTTAATTCAGATTCCACTGCACTACATGTAGCTAGCTTTAAGACCACTGTATTTCCTACATTCATATATGGAGGACAAGCTAAGATTTGATGGCATACCTTAATGACAGTTGACACCTCAGGCTGCGAAATGATGAGATCACTTAGCTTTGATAGATCCAATGCATTCTTTAAGAATAGCTGTAGAGTAATATAAGGTAAAAGACAGTCATACAGTCAGTTCATCTCAGATAATTTATATGTGGTTAAATGTAATTTCCACTAAGTTAAAATCAAGCCAAGGCTGGTCAGCAGTGGTCAGGGAATCATGCGCCTTAAGGTGACATAATATGGGGTTTCTCGAATCGCACGTGTTGTGCGTTCCAGCCGTGTGAGGTTGTACAGTTTGCTTGGTGCACCAAACCATGCATTTGTTCTGCCTGGTGAGTGGTTGCCAGGGGCCGCTTGCCGCTCGCGCCCAAAATAAATATTGCCCGTGAGGCCCAAATAGAGAGCTTGCTCACAGAGTTGTCACTTATACCTGCGTGCCCTGCTAAAGGCTTGTGGCTCAAGGCTCGTTGCTAGCCCTGGAACCTCCGCCCACTTTATCAGGCACCGTCCCTAAGCTCATCTACTGGCGATGAGTTTAAACAATAATTAACACATAAATTAACTGAGATAAATTATTAATATTTATAATGATACCAACATTGTCAATTTTAGAGACAATTTACCCCTCAGATAGGATGCTAACTAGTCTATCACTGACAGTGTTACCCCCTGCAGCATTGAATTCGCTTGTACCTACTTATACACCTGGGTGGAGAGAGGTATAGTGAAAGTAGTGTCTTGCCCAAGAGCACAACACAATGTACATCTACATCCGATTTCATTGTTAAAGTTGCACAACGTCCAAGCCCAGGCTTCAAACCAGACTACTTGAACCAGAGTTGAACGCATAGACCATGAAGCCAAGTCCAGTGAAGTAAAGAACTGTCTAGCAATAAATTGGCTCACCTGTTGTAAGAGACACCTTATGCCACTAAAGTCTTCTTCTGATGGAGGAAATGCTTCAAATTCTACAGGAATCTCCTGTCATGATAACAAAAGGGACTGAACAATATTGAACTTTGTGCATACCCCTTTTCTATTTTTCCCCATCCACATGCACACATAATCGCACACACACCTCACCACAGTGGCACAGGGGCGCATTCGTAGCCCAAGCGGAATGACTGGTGAATGGGATGAACAAATTGACCCTGACCAGCTTGAAGGGAAAGGGGGCACATGCAACAGTACAGTTTTCAATTCACTTAAGTCCAGGATTAAATGTGGGCAAGTAATGTTTAATTAGTACTTCACACTTAGCGCTAGCAGGGTTATTTGACACTTTCATATTACTTCAAACATGTATCTGAGAGAAGTGTGTGTATTTTAATGACTTTTTGTAAACCAATGAAGACACCTAGTGATTCTCACCATGAGGAATTTGAATCTCATTAATTAGCGTTCAATCCTGGACACAACTGCACTTGTCGGTCGGTTATGTTACTTTTCAAATTTACATCATTAGCTTGGGCTGCCTGTGCCCCTACCCCTCCAGAATTTTCAGTTTAACTTCATACTTTCTTTTATAATTTTTGGCTTTTGCACTCTCCCCGCCAGCCTTCTCATCCGCATTTTCTTAGGATATGTTGAGCTTTCCGATGTTCATGGTTGGAAACTTATTGAGCATAGCTACCCCATTGCCTCCACGTGGGAATTGAACTACAAGTGAATGCATGTGTGTGCGAGCAAACACGTTTGCAATCCTCAAATCAGTTCCAATGCACAAGTGCACGTGTTTTTCTATTAGCTTCATAGAAACCGTACCGGCCTATAAAAGTGATGAATTCTCACCATATTCTCGTCAAAACTTTCATCTGATGCGTCTGCATTTGCCTCCTCTGAACATGATTCATCGTCGCTTTCTTCGTCGCTATCGTCTTGCTTCCTCTTTTCGCCTTTTTGTAATGCTTGATTCTCTGCCTCATCAGAATCTGAATCCGCCATCTTGAATTATCCTTCTCGCCCCATTCCTCACTCCAAACTTAGGTAGAACAAAATGGCGGGCGATTGATCTGCTGAAGAAGATTGTCATGGTTGTAAAAGCATATTTTGGAAGTTTTGGAAAAGTTTATAAACATGACCACTGAGGGTGTTGTAGAAAGCCCGCAACTCAGACTATCAAGAGGTAAAAAAGTACAGACGGTAGCAAAATAGCGCTAATTAATGTCGAAAGCCCATTTTGTTTTTACTTTGCTTGTGTCATTTCTTTTTGTTTTTGCCGTAGTTACGACTGTAAATGATGAAGATTATGTCTCTCTTCATTGGCCGAAGCTAGAAGGTGCGATTCAATTAATATTACAACAGAATCCTGGCGAATTTATTCCGATTTCGTACGAAGAAATGTACAGGTACGCTACAATACAACCCCGACCCAGCTCAATAAGCAATTTATATTTAAGCTTAAGCTTAAATTTATTTATTAAAGTTTGCCAGGTTATATTATTTCGTGACAATTGTTTTTCTCGAGTGGTTTGGTTTTTCATACTTGTTGTTACAAGTGATCTCAATATGGGCCATCTACAATTTATTTGCAAAATCTTATAAGCTTAATAAGGACATCTAGCAAATTCCAGGGCAAAGTACAAAGATAAAAATGAGTAAATTCTGAGGGGGTAAAATTAAAAGCTTTTCAATAGGGGGTGGGGGCTGCGGGTATTAAGCTTAAATGGATTGGCCTATTTATTGCATGCAATGAACTGCTGTTGTTGAACAGCTGTGCATGTTTTAAAAACTTAACCGAAACAAAAAACAACCCATGGTTTGCCTTAGCCATAGTTTTTAGAGGAGAATGGTCGTGAAGCCCGCCAAACATCAAAGGAGCAAGCAAAGACACCAAGACTTTTTTTGGAAGGTCCACGAGCATGCACAATCTTTTGTTCTGAGCTCGTGCACTGTGCATGGATTACTTAACCAAAATGTTTCTATTGGTTTCTTCCTCAGTATGGACTCAGAGTAAACAACTATATTAGCGGACTTGAGATTTGAAGATGAGTACTAGACCTTGTACTCGTAGTCCAGTCTAAGGCTCCCTACTGTGTTCTATGCACAGTCAAGGCCGAAAAACAAACAAAACATAGAACAAGGTTGTATAACCATTCCCGTCTATTAACTATGTCTTAGCAGATGTTTGCTAGGGAGGAGTGGGTAAGAAGCCAAAAGAATGTCTGATGTATGTAGACACAATGAGCGTGCATCATAATTCAGTGATGCATTCTTATTGCACGAGAAAAGTCAGCTTAAAGTCATTCGCGCGAAAATTTTCCAACATTGTTTTTTTTCTGTGACTTTTACCATTTAAAGTTCATGAGTTAGTTATGTTAGAAATGTAAAAAAATGGGGGGTCACCAACTTCGTTTAGGAGAGAACAAGCCCGAAAGAACACCCTAAATCTGAAAAATCGGGCTTTGTTAGCGAATAAGGCCACAATGTCTGTAAGCCTAAAAATAATGCAATTAGACCTTTGAAATGAAATGTTCTCTGCCAAATATTGTTCAAGGGGACCTATTAAGTGAATTTAGTCAACTGGCGAGGTTCCTTAAATAACAAGTTCGTATTTAGCGACCATAGTTTCACGCGCCCCCCAGCCGCAAGATGGCAGGATCCACTGTCCCGTGGACAGAAATCTTGAATTTTTTTTAACTTCCCACATTGATTTTTTGTTCAGTTTTGGACAATGTGGAGATAATTGTGAATAAAATCTGTTTCTGCAAAAAAAAGTAGGGGTCACCGAACGTCCAAGATCGTTAAATCCAGGCAAAGCTCGAGTAATGGCCATCTGCCCTATCATTTGTTTATTTTATTACTTATGGCGCGCACTCAAGCATGACGTGGCATGAATTTGCATGCGCAGTAAGGATGCGCAGAAACAATTAGCGCGAACGTCCTTAAGTTTGCCTTCCCAGAAATATTCCATTGTCCTCCTGGTTTCTACCGACTCCTGCTCTGTAAGTACATGTATAACCAGACACAGAGCAGCACAGTATTGACGGATAGCAATTATTACTGAGTTTAGGACATAAATATTTAGATAGATCTTGGATCTCAGCCTTAGGGTACATAAATAAATGAGGCCGTAGAGCAGACTTTGTCCATGCATTTTGTCTTTACTGGTTATTGTTTTCATTTTGTTTTCTCGACCACTCAGCACTGTGTACAAGTGTGTATGTCAGCAGTATGCGGACAAAATGTACAGCAACCTTATTGAACTTGTAACTTCCTATCTCAAACGTGTTGCAGAGGAACTGCAGGTAAATAAATGTTTACAATCAAGTGTAATCAACATTAATATATCTCTCAGTTAGCACCGGTAAGTTAGCAGGCTGTTTTCTACAGTTCAGCCGGCTAAAATTTAAAGGAGCTCAGTCACGGTATTTTGCGTTATTTTGAGCAGTGACAAAATTACTGTTAAATTGAAGGAAACCTAAAAATAATACTTTACAAAGATAGAAAAACACCAAAGAGATTATAACAAAGCATAAAGGAACAAGGATGGTTAAGGATGCAGAAGATTGACTTGGATTAAGAAACAACAAAATTGGAAAGTTTAGCTAAACTTTTCAAACTGTTTAACAGTAACTGAGCCCCTTTAAAGATGCCTTTGTTGCCAAAATGTGATTTATTTATCCCCTTCACAAAGCTGTGTATAGGCCTTCTATAAAGATATATCCCAGCACAGTGCGATACCTCAGACGGTCCCTATGTAGTATACCAGAGTGTAGCTCTTCCTCAGGCTAGGTCCCTTCCCCTTTCGTGTCCCTTAAATCATACCCGAGTCCGATACTCTCAATGTCCCCTTATCAAGCAGGGCCTTTACTCCAACAGAGCCCTACTGTTAAACTGCTCGTAAATCCACTAGGTCCCTTTCCCTCCAGTGTCCCTTATTGTACCCAAGTCCTATACTCTCAATGTCCCCTTATCAAGCAGGGCCTTTTCTCCAACAGAGCTCTACTTTGGAACTGCTAGTAAATCTGCTTATATTTATATAAGTGTACAATTTAAAATGTTCCAAATCTAGAGTGTTATTTTGCTTTTTCAATGGAATTCTTAGATAACGCCAGCAGAAACTTATCTTGAGAAGTTTAACTTTGCAATGGCACAGTTCTTTCAAGCAGTTAGCGGTATAGTAGCCATCTTCAGCTACATGGTAAGGTCAGGTTTTTCTAGATAGCTCCTCTGTAGAAAAAAGAGTGCTGACTAGTTGAAATGATAAATACTAGCATTGAAGCACAATTTTCTGCCAAGGATGTGTTAAATTTCAATTTACAGCAGTTTGCATTTTAGTACAAATTATTTTCATTGTCATGTATCATTCCATTCACATTAATTTTATATATGTAGCATGTATTCTGTAACTTCATAAAACTGACCAATATGACATTCAATATTTTGTGACACACAATAATTTTTAGCAGGGTAATGAAACATAATTGTCCATGCAGTTGTTATGTAACTGTCCTTTCTACCAGTTAAAGCCTGCCATAAAGATTTGATTCAGCACCCTCCTTCCATTAAGTCCCGGGAATGTCCCTATTCCCTTAAGCATCCTGTGGTGATGGTGACATTCTGGACATAAACATGATGGCATGAATGAATTATCAAGTTTGCTTCTTTCCTAAACGTAACATTCAATGCTCCGACCACGGAAGTCCCTATTCCTACAATTATTGAATTAAAGTATACTCTAGGTTGTTTATTAATTACATGTTGTACATGTAGGTACCCCATAATTTCACGTACGTGTGTATACATGCAAAAACAAATAAATTAAATGTAAGAGCCCTGTCACTGATAAGATCCCTTCTCTCTAATAATCGCCCTCCTTTGAGCTACCAAAAGTACACTCCGTCTGGCACCCTAGGTGCTAAATGAAATCAATCCTGATAGTAAAGCAATTTAAATCTTGTTTTTTGCTATTTCCAAATATTTTCGTGCAGAACCGATTTTATGTTACACCAAAACTTCACACTGATTTAAAGACAGAACTATGGAAACTCTTCACAAATCTTGTTGCTGACAATACATTACTCTTTGGTAAGTTTTGGTGCTCTTTGACCCCACAGGTTGACCAATATATCATTTCTCTGTACAGTACTGTATCTCTCCCCCAGTGACTTAACAGGCATCATCAACAGACACCTTTTAGACACATCAGAAAAGAAGTGATCAACTTGAGTTGAACAAAACCTGTTTCCTCTGCATTGAAATTTACAAATCATCTCTGAAGTTTTGATTGAACTCTATTTAGCCTAAACCTATCATTTTTTCCTTTCTGAAGGTTTTTTATTTAATTAAATATTAAATATGTAGTTATTCTCTTTAAAAATTTATCCAGTACATGGCCATGAAGACATTGTTGCATGTAACCAGTTTCTTTTCCTTTGTCAACTGCAAAAGTGGTATTTACATGAGGAAAATGTGACTGTTTATAATAGTTAGTCTCCATCATGTGTGCGGAGAGCTTGATAATATAGGTCTGCAATGTGTGCAGAGAGCTAGATGAGAAAGCTCTCTGCACGCATTACAGGCGTATGATGATGGAGACTTATATAAAGGGTTTTGTTGCTTCACAGATGTTATTGAGCAGGTGTCGTCTAGGCCATTTGGGGTGGACCCACAGGTCATGATGTCCATTATCAAAGGACTCTACTCACTGAAACCAGGTTTGTACAATGTGCTGTGGAATTTAGGACTGGCTAGTGCCCACGATCATTCTGACCTGCAGCAGGGATCGAGAGCTCTGGCTTTGTTTAACACTGGAAGTCCACGATTCACGGACTTCCCGTCAAATCTGGAAAACCTGATTGGCTGAGAATATGAAACGAATACTCTGCACATGCTCATAAAATCGGGTCCAGCCAGAGCTCTCGATCCTTGCTGCAGGTCAGAAGGATCGTGGCTCTGGGGACGAGAATGACTGAACTCCAGATCAGGTGGTCCAACTTTGAACCCTGGCCTGGGAAAGACACCCAACTCTCTCTATATATATCTCTCTTCACCCAGGTATACAGATCTATGAGTACCGGTGTATTTAATGCTGGGGATAAACCTGCTATGGACGTAGCATCGCATCTTGCTGGGACTAGAAATACCCTTTGTTGTTTCAAATGCATTACTGGAAGCCATACAGGAGCCTAATGGGATTCTTAGCTTTAGACTTAACGTTACCCCAGCTTCAGACTGAACTCAAGAGAGCTTGTTTGTCTTTCTAAATGTTGTCATTAGAACTGCAAGTGCACTTGTTTGATCACTCTTTGCTATTGTATCTCTGGGTGGGGGAGGGGGGCGGAATTCACAAAGGAAGTCAAAGATAGTGCCCAAATTGGCTGGCAGACATGGCCAGTGTGTTCACATTCTCTTGGACAACAGCAGTGATAAGCCATTTCACCCCACGGGTCCCTTGAGTGGAAGTGAATGAAGCAAAGTTTGTCTAAATTTGTTTGTATTCATAAGGATAAAATTTTCTGTGGCATATTCGACTTGTTTCACACTTTACAGGCTGCCAAATGATGCGACACAGGGAAAATGGAAAAACGCTATTGATTTTGCACTTGTTTGACAGAAATTGCTCAATTTTGGGGGCTTATTTGCCACTCTTTCTTCACTTAAAAGGAGTGAAGTGGCATTTGCTCGCATCTTTCACAACTAAAGTTGTACAGTGCTAATTTGTATGACTTGTTTTTTTCAGAATTTTCTACCCGCAATCCAGTGTTGTTTGCGAGGTTCATTCCCAACCTTTTGCCGCCAACACAATGTGATCAGCTACCAAGTATAATTCAAGAGGACCGTTTGTTACAGGAGAACCTGGTAACTAGTCAGGGCTTCACTAGGTAAGAAGAGCTGCTTTGTGTCACAGGCCAACCAGGTTTTAAATTTCTGGTTCTAGGTCAAAATTTCACCTGACAAATTTTACATGGGATAATCTCACCACATTTTAAGAGAAAGGCACAAAGAGCCTGTTTTCTTTTCCTTACGGGAAGTTTTGTTGTCGTTGGTGAATTAATTGTTTTTCTGCCTATTCTCGAGAGTGTATTTGTATTGGGGACCTTTTGACCAGATACCTAAGTTTCTGTTACTAGAAAAGTAATATGGGGTAAAACATCTGAAGGATTTTACTTGCATTTGGCATTCTCCAGGGCTTAAGAAGTGCGTTTTGCAGCAAGTGCAGTGTCCTGTATATTTGCAGAAGCGATCAAGGGAAATATGGGTCTTCGTTACCTAATCAAAATGGGAACAGGACACTGAAATCTCCTTTTTGTTTTCTCCTTCAGGGAAGACACTGGCAAGAAAAGAAGAGGTGAAGATTTTCACGGCAGATAAAAAGATAATCAAATGAGCGAACTCAAATATATCCTGAGGTGGATAAACGTCAAGAAGTGAACTGGGACCTAAGAGGAAAATAACCAGCAGTCCCTTGTATGTTCATGCCATACCACCGAATTCACCCATGGAAAGGACGATTCAGTGTGGCATATACTAAGGCTTTTATAGTGCAAACCTTATGGTAGTTGAAATCGTTGAAATCTTTTTTTATTGGTTAATACACACAAGGTCAAACATGTTGTCGTTTTATGCCCCTTGCATGGCCCCCCTTCCAAGCGAAATATTCCTTAATCGTCAAGAACGAAACAGTCCAGTTTTTGTGGATGATGGAGGGTTTAAGACTTTTTTGAATAATTTTCTCCAGCAAAAGCCAGAATTTTTTTATTGTCCTTACTAGCTATGAAGATTTTTGTTAATGGTTGATTTGAGAATTTGATTGCACATCAGCGTGCCGAGGTTAAGTGTGTTAGTGAGCAATAGACTTAAATGAGATGAATTAGTAAGAAAATGAAACGGCCTTTCTTGTGAGCAGTTATTTTATAACCCAGGGTGATATTCCCTGATTTGGAGGTTTCTTATTAAAAGGAGGCTCTAGGTGATCAATTATTGTATAACGAGGGGGATACTTCCAAAATTTGCGAGGATTCCCCAGGTAGTCGTTAACGTCCCGGGTGCTCAGTGCCGCATTGCTCGCAAGATGGCCTCGTGTTTCAGAAATTTGGCGCGAAATACTTTTGTTTTTGGTGGGATGAAATATGAAAATGTTTAAATTATTTCTTACAAAATATTAGTAAACGATGTTACAAACAGGACATTTAATGCTTACCAAGAATGGAAACTGAAACTAAAAGAAGAATACGAGTCAGTTATTGGTGCGTCAAATATGTGTAAAAACTAAACTTAATACACGTAAACGCGAAAAAAGACACTGATCGGCGGATTTGCGTACCCCTAGTAAACCCCCCCCCTCATTAAGTAGCTGAAGTCTTAGCAATTGGAATTGCAAAACCAAAGCAAATAGCGGATTTCTTTTGACACTAAAGTAAAAGCCGCTGTATATGTGACACTCTTTAAGATGATTCCTTTGTATGACCGTGTGAATGAGTTAACCGACTTACGGCAAAGGGCGAGAAAGTATTACTGACTACCGGCAAAACAGGGAAAAAATCACCGACTAGCGCCAAAAACATTAACTGATATTAACCGACATAAGTCGAAAATTTTAACCGACAGAGTAATGAAATTTTAACCAACAAACGACATGTAGTCAGTAGACCCCTCCCCCCTCCCTAATTCAGACCCTGTAGTATTCCATTGCGCATCCCTACTGCACATTATTTTCTTTAACGCGCATACATGAGCGTGTGCGCGTAAAAAACGTGAGAGATCTCCCTCAAATTAAGCTCGATACCGAAATCAAGCACGGTTTCAGGTACTTGCTAAGAGCAGTCTAATAAAGAATATTTTGACGAAGGAAAAGATTTAGTAGTAGAAGATTTTTTCGGAATAGTTCCGTTATGGGTGTATTTTGGCCAAGGCAAGGACTTCAAGCTAACCAACGGACTGTCCGAAAAAGTGCAATATTCCCACAACCAGGCAATAAAAAAACGCAAATGAGTCTATACTGCTTATGTGAATAAAAGAAGCTTTACATTCAAGGTAAAAAGTAACCAAGACTTAATTCTATATGAAGGTGACTCGAATTCTAACTTGCAACCAGTCAAACAGTACCCTATTTTAGAAGCCTGCTGACGCGTAAACAAACACGGTGACCTCATTTTTTGTTGCATTTTTTTAATGTTCATAGCATGAATATTAATTATGAAAAGTTTCAATAGTAGCTTGATAGCAGAACAATTTCAAGGGAATCACCTTCATGTCCCTGGAATATTTGTCGTTTTGGTCTAAATTACCACCAGCAAAATTCTTGTAATCTAATATTTATCCAGATATTTATAGCACCTTCTTTCATAAGTCAAATGTCTGTATGTTTTAAGGAGCGCTGCACTAAACCGGTCAGATTAAGTTCAGCTGTTTATGCACTAGAATTATCAGCGTATCTTCACAGTGGGATGGATTCACTGAAGGTCACCCGCAAAATGAAAACAGAATTCCTATTTCTCATTTTGCCGGTCGTATTTCTACCCGCGTTGATTTTTGAGCGCTTAGCATAAATTGAAAGAAAACTAAATCTCTGTACGAGTCAGGAAAAATCACAGGCGCTATCAATGTCCAAATGTAGATGAAAGTGCTAAAAATAGCAGCGGAGAGTCGGATCCAGACCGCGCCCCAACCGCACACCAACTTGACACTGAAATGCTGTCCCTCCTCGGGCCGATACCAGCTGGTTAATGTCATCATTGTATACAGGGCGGCAAGACAAAATAGCACTTGGAAAAATGAATAACTATACGCTACGCCGTCTTTCTCATCGTCAAAAACGCATCCGCCATCAATAAAAACGCCGCTGCGCACTGTCGCGTCTTGACCATCCGGGACCTCGCGAGGTTCGCGCGCGGGTGGTGTATATCCCGGATGTAATTTGCCGTACTGCGGAGCGCGAACATCGCGCAGACACGCGTAGATTAATACAAAGAACATGAACCCCAAGCTCAAGAGGATTTGAATATTGCTGAATGGACTTCCGGGGAAAAGATAGTCACGCGACGGGTTGCAGACTTCGTCGGGTTCGTTGGACAGTGCTAACCACGTGATGAATGTATTGTACGCGGTGGCAACCGCTGCTTGTAGCAGGCCCGAACGCGGGCGCGCGTCTTGGACAACAGGATTCACAGAGATGTAGGTAGCAGCTACGCAAAGATAGACATTAAATGTTACGAAGAACATGTTATTGTGACAACCAGGCGACCAAGCGTAGAGGATGTAAAACGAGATAATTGAAATAATGGAGATTGCATAAAGAGTGATTGTAGGTACCCAGAGCACCAAGTACCATAAGTTTAGCTGCGTGTAGCTTGTAGAAGCTTCGAGTCGCTCCACACAGCTTACATTCCACGCATGAACAAAGTCTATGAGCAGTACAAACTGTAAAATTATAAACGCGAAACCACCGTTTAAGCCAAAGAATGTCCACACTTCCCCAGTATATTCCGAATGAGGAATTAACAAAAACAGAAACGTGAGTAGCGATAAAATTAGAATCTTGACTCCCCAGAAACCATTGTTGATTCTCGCCCGACGCTCCCTGCTTGATGAAACGCCAAATAAAACTAGACTCTGGAGAAAATAGAAGATTGCTAGCAGAAAGAGAACTCTGTAAACCGCCGCATAACTGAGTAACGTGTCGCAGAAAAAGTACGAGACCATTTGGCAAAACCTATCGCCCATGTAATGTCTTGTACGCGGTGTCAACAGAAAACAACATAACAAGCAGGCACCAACCAGCAAACCAATGTAGGACATCCGCGTAAAGATAGACTGTCGAAGGCGGACGCGGGGTCGAAAACATCGAGCACAGATGTGCAAACCGCAACATAAAACCACATCAAGCTTGTAACACATCTCAAAGATGGCGTCCACGACTCGGAACGTTGGCGCTTCGCGAGAATTTGCCTGGTTGTTAGTTCTTGGGTTTTCTACAACAACTTCATGGCTTGATGAAGAAGCCGAAGCCATTGTCTTTCAACGTCTACTTGTTACGGCTGTTTAAACCTGTAAATAACGACCTTTCCAAAATTCCTCTATCTATGAGACCGTCGCAAAAAAAGCCAGCTTAACGACTGTTGTTCAAAGTTGTTAGTCCTGTAACACGTGTCAGTGATTAAGAGAAATCTTAAATGTTTAATGTTGCGTGTTCTTTTCTCTTATTATTTCAGTCCCTTTGTTCTACATACACTATTGAGACACCACGCTTTTGAGGCAGGAAAGAAACTCGTGTGTGAAATTTTAACAGAAAAATGTGAAATATGAGTGACAGAGAGGAAAAAGAGTTTAACTAATTGCGAAGGATAGGATAGCATGGTCTGTGGAGCATGACTTATCTTCTTTCTAGTTCACGTTAAATCAACAAATTCTGATTCGCTCCATCTTGTAAACAATGACTTGCTTTCTTC